>ENA-OPSQ01000082-OPSQ01000082.1-human-gut-metagenome-genome-assembly--contig:-NODE-82-length-80297-cov-19.099835_pt1 | contig 80297 bp, 71 predicted proteins | sample MGYA00241456_ERZ501904 | MGnify/ENA primary metagenome ERZ501904 (study PRJEB25962, sample SAMEA2042452) | human gut metagenome | biome: human gut; feature: human-associated habitat; material: faeces...
GCTACATCGAAAAGCATTTCTCTGTTTGCCGAGATGAGAAAGTTATTGATGATGTAAGAAATCGTGTTACTGCCTACGAGGATTCTATTCGCCATCATCATGAAATGGTTGAAATGGCTACTTATAAAGATAGTATAGCCAATGAGCTTTTGCAAGAATCAAATCGCATAAAACGTGCTATGAAAAGCTCAAAATAAAGTTTCTGGAAACTAACTAAACTAAATGAGAGGGAAATAAACTTAATACATTCCCCTCTCATTTATTTAGTGTAATTTTGGAATATAATCTTTATCCCTTTATAATAAGGACATTGGGAGGATTGTCCGATTTTGAGGTAACGAATTGCCAACCGTTCTTGTTGCTGCATTCTGCTTTGATATGCTTTCTTGGCATCTCGTCTATGCTACAAAGGTAATATATTTCTTTCAAAACATATTAAATTCTCAATATGATTTCAAAGATTATAAACCCCGAATTTTCTACCACTGCTTCATTTTCTGTTTTTTGGAATTAGCGTTATTGATTCAAGTTTGGCAACATTGGCCGAGATAGGTTTGATTGTCAGCCTTACATCGTACTGTTCAGGGAGTAGCTTTACATTTGGGTATTGGTTGAGATTGTAACTTCTCCAAAATGGAGTTTCGTTATAACGGAAACATACCTCAACTATTCTACTTGTTGAATATCCCCTCAGCTGAGTTGGCAATGTTATCGGTTTGATAGACTCCGCTTTTACATTCCAATAGACAAAAAGCACAAGAAAAGTAGAAAGACCGCCAACAGCAGCAAATTTCAAATACTTGCCATATTGGGATTTTCGGGAAATGATAAAACAACCGACAGCAACAAGCCATACGACAATCATCAAGAAATCATATACACGGTTGGAGATAAGAAACCCTCTTGAAAGCCATAAAACTGCACCCATAAGCGCGATAATCGCCAATAAAAAATAGTCAATCGACCGTGAACGTATCGACTGATATATCCATTTGCCTATGCCATAAGCAATAGCGATTCCGACTATATAGCGCAGCATGATTTCATACTCATTTTCCATATTTCTTTTTCAGATATTCACGCAGTTTGGGAGAATCCTTGCCTTCATATATTCGGTTGCGGTCGAACACCGTCCAACTGTCGCCGTCCGGGAATGTCATCTTCTCAAAACTTCTGGGGTCAGCACCTTGAATGATGGAGTCGTTCCAAAACACATGTTTGTCATCTTTTCCATAGTTGAAATCTCCCCCGAAACCTCCCTCGGACACAGGCTGGAAAGTTTTGGGATTTGCCCCGGCAACTAATTGGGAACTCCACCAGACATGCGATTTATCCTTGTACCAGTTGTCGGAAATATGCTCGAAAGTCGCGACATCGGCTTTAGGAAGGATATTAAAATGGGAATCGTAGATATTCGTTCCGTCGGAATACATCAAACTGCCTACTTCGGTGAGTTTTGAATAATCTTTTATTTGGGTTGGAATCCCTTTATTGTAAGCCCTGTGCTTGTCTTGCCCTATATAGAAGTCCACTTCCTTGAACGTTGCAGGGTCAGCACCGGGAACCTCCTTGTCCCTGAAAAACACTTTGTGCTTGTCAGCGGCATAGTCTCCTGATTGGTCCGGAGTCTTTGCTTCAATCGGGTGGAAAGTCTCGTAATCGATATCTGTAATCACACCTCCTGCAAGGTAGTATCCATTGTATTTGTCTTTTGCCCAATGAGTTTCCCAAGAATCTGAACTGCCTAAGATTTTGAATGTCGATTTATCTCTTACGTTCAATGCTTTCCCATCCCAATAAAAATCGTTGGCATCTTCTGCAAAATAGTAGGAATGCACTTTGAATGTTGCCGGATCCGCCTTTTCTATCAATTCACCGGAAACATATACATGCGTATTGTCTGCTGCATACGATTTGGTAAGCACACGGAACGAGCCGCCATCGGCACCATTGATAATATCGCCCTCGTAGAATGCGTGTTTCTTGTCTCGACCATAATCATCATTCAGTTTTTCAAAAGTCTTTGGGTCTGCATCAACATGCCTTGAAGTATGACCGCTTCCTTCATTCCACGTATGCCATGTTACCTCCTTACCATCGTTTTTATATCCGACAGAACATGAAACTAGGGTCATCAATACCAAAAGTATTGATGTAATGAATATAGATTTCTTAGGAGTTTGCGAACCTAACTTACTTTGTGCTGTTGCTCCGAATGCTATAAGCCGGGAGCAAAATATTAACATTAATCTCTTCACAGCTACATTATAATTTGATTACTTGAATTTCTCCCAATCAAGATTGAAAGAATCGTTGTTTTGTGAAAGCCATATAAGGTATTGTCGGTCTGTTTTGCAAACCTCCTCAATGGACTTTCCCTTGTATTTCCCGAAGCTCATTATATCGTTAGGACCAAGTGTTGGTCTATTCTCCATATGATATTCCAATACCTTATCAACATCGGTATAGAAGTGTTGGGAATCTATAATCGCCCATTTGACATACTGCCAATCTTTAATGATGACCTCTTTCAATGTCATATCCTTATATTTACCAAAGCCAATCTTGTCATCAAGACCGAGAACCTTAACTGATTCTGTTGTCTTCTCACCTATGATGTCCAACAACATCCATGAGCCACATCCACAACATGGTATTGGTTGTGGTTCTGTATCATCCTTTGTACACCAACTGTGTTCTGGGTCATTCTCATAAGCATCAGCTCTTTCACCATTACGGTAATAAAAACCAAATACATTTCCAAACTTACCACCTCTTCCATGTGGTTCTACTCGTACAACCTCCACATACTGATTACGATACCAGTCTGAAACTCTTCCGTCAGGGAATCTTTGGGCAGTAAAAGGCAATGCTCTACCTATATTGTAGTAAATCTCCGTTAGGTTCTGATGTGGATACTTGTAATTCACCGCATCAACCAACGTTTTCTTTTCTTCTTCTGTCATATTCTTTATTTGTTATTTTAGAATAGTAACATCTATCATCTTGTCTGCGGAAAGACTTTGTCAAGTTCTTTTTTGATGGCTTTATATGCTAATTTTTGGTCTTGTGAAATAGACCAACCTATACCACTGGATTTTATAACTGCTATACTTTGGTTTGTATTGTAGTCATAAAAACTAATGGATATATAAGTATGACCACCATCCCATTTCTCTGTTTTTACATTAATTTTGGGTGATACTACTTTTTCATCCATAAGGATAAGCGATTTTGCTTTTTCTGGAGACACAACTTGTAACTTTTCTGAAATTTCATTCTGAACCATCATCAACATATCTGCTAATTCAGCATCCCCCTCATCACCAGTTCCAAATACAACATACTTATATTTTGATATGTCTGTTCCACTTAATACTGTAGTTGTACTCTTGGAAGAAGCACACGACACAAAAACAGAGACGATGGCTATCAACATAAAATAGGAAAAGTACTTTTTCATACGTAAATTATTATCGTCCTACATTACTGTAGAACATATGTTTTACACTAAATTTATATTTATGTGAGTATTAGACACAAGAAAGAATAGCACTCATAATACCTATAAGTGCGATTGTAAAGTACGGCATTTTTATGTAACAGCTAAGATTTAAAAGTTTCATACACGTGTCCATAAGTCACAGTCTTTGCCGCTTAGCTGTTGAGACCAATTTCATAATCGGACTATGGGTGTTCCAGTAAAAATCGGCCTAAGATAGTGTTGTCTCAAGATTTTGTTGCTTCCTTTTTTTTCTCAAGACTAACTTTGTACCCAAGTTTCTTCAATTCTGCAGTCAAGTAAAGCTTTCGCTTTTTCTCAATCTTGGCTTGCATATATTGAGCACCCAACTCATGGTATCTAGCACCTGTGCTAAGAATCAGATATGCAGCAGTTAATTGAGAGTGTGCAACCGCAATCAAGGCACGCTTTTTTCCACGTCTGGCACTGATACGATGGTAACGTTCACTGAAGAAAGTATTCTTGGTACGGGTCGCAGCCCACGCTGCCTCTGTCAGGACAGCCTTTACTTGTTTGTTACCGTGAGTAATTCTTCCGCTTTTTTTTTACCAGCACTCTCATTATTGCCAGGGCAGATACCTGCCCAAGATGCCAAATGCTTCTCGGATGGGAAAGCTGACATGTCAAGGCCAATTTCTGAAACGAGGTCCTCGACTACCTTGGTATTGAAACCCGGTATCTCCTTTAGTAATTCTAGCACATTGTCATACTTGATAAGTATTTCCTTGATACGCTTGGACAATTCATCAACGAGTCCTTGCGTTTGAGCAATACTCTTACGAATCATCTGAAGCATATATACATGGTGCTCCTCGACAAAGCCAGTGCAAGCCTCCAACAATTCTTGCGGACTAGCCGACAATTTTTTGTGATAAACACTTTCGATGTCTTCTATTGTCAACTTACGACCTTCGCAAAGCATATCTATCAAAGCTGTTGCTGTAACACCAGAGGTGTTAGCTACAACACTTGAAAGCTTGATGTTGCAATCTTCCAAGACTCGCATCATGCGATTCTTCTCTGCAGCTATAGCCTGAATAAGCTTATTACGATAGCGAGTTAAGTCGCGCAACTGCCGCTGTTCCTTTGGAGGTATATAACTTGGCTTCAGCAGACCTGCAAGAAGTAACTTGCAAATCCATTCGCTATCCATTTTATCTGTCTTGTGACCAGGCACATTCTTGATGTGACGGGCATTCACTATCCAGACATTTGGAATATCTGCCTCCAAGACACGCATTACTGGTTTCCAATAAACACCGGTACTCTCCATTGCTACATGGGTAATACCATTAGCTAACAGCCATTCTTTCATTTCTGTCAAACAACTCGTGAAGGTGTCAAAAGAGCGAGTCTCCTTACGGATGCCCACACCATCAATTGTTGCCACCACCACCTTCAAGTGGACGTCGATACCACAGCCTCGCTGGATCAACTGAGGGAATGTTACGTTAGTCATAATTGCTCAATGTTGGTTTAACGCAACAAAGATAGCATTTTATTTCCAATTTACATTCGCTTTGGCGAGATTTTTTTAGCTCATGGATATTTCATAAATTGCAAATTATTATAAATCCTCACCGTTAGCATGATTGTATTCATTGTCATAGAACATTGTTATATAGTATTCTCCATAACTTTCACAAATTCTAAACCATACAGGTTTCATAAACATCATTTCCATGCCTATTTTTATTGCTGTATTTTGAATTTCCTTCGTTATTTCTTCTGACGGATTTTTTAATTCAGCCTCTGTGTATTTGCTTAACAACTCATTACGTACTTTCTTTTGTAAAGCCAAAGTGTCGACTTTCTCCATATTGGGAACTTGATAAAACAAAGCATCATAGTTCTTTTTGTTAACAGTCATTTCATACGAAATGTTTTCCTCATCAGACAAAGTGTATTTATCAAGCGAAGTGTACCGTTTGTTATTTTCAAATTGGCTCACAAGCTTATTGAAACGAATCTTTATATTCGCCTCATTTTGAGTGTTTGCATCACACAGCATGATTCTATACACTTTATTGTTGTTTGTTGCTATGTAAACATGAACATCAGTTCCATTGAATTCTCCTTCCAAGAACTCATTTGTACCTACTTTCTTTGGCACAAAACCTTTACTTACCAGTTTTTGTTTCATCTCAGATTTAAAACCATCTACTGGTATATCCAAAAATGTTGTCACGTCATTTTGCGCAGACATACTTATAGCCATAATAGACATAATGTAAAATAAAAATATTCTTTTCATTGTTTCTTTTTTTATCTTGGTCCTAAAAACTTATCACCATTTAAATGAATCATATGGTCAGGCATATCTGCAATCCAAACCTCAGTCTCCCACGCTAATTGTTCTGAAAACTTCTTGAATGTTGCAAAATCAAGAAAAGCAGTAACGTAGATTTTTCCTGCGGAAACATTCTTAGTCATAGATTCAATTTCGATTATTCGCTTGGGATCCATTGGGCCAACTGAAGTAACAGATTCGACAAAATATATCCAGTTTTTATCCTCGCGGTATAAAACGACATCGGGCATTTTATCATGCAATGTTATCTCAAATCCCAACTGGGACAATTTGGCGATATTCTTTACCATATCCTTTTGAATTGTATCACCTACGTACAAACACTCTGAACTTGGTGCAAATCTTGGTGCAAATTCTTCTATGATAGCCTTTTGTAGTTTATTATGCTTACCTGGGCTAAAAGTGAAATCTTGATTGTTTATACGCACAGGCATTTTTTGCATTTTCTTTTTTGATGCATATATATCAGAAAGACTATCATGCTTTGAAACAAATTGGACGAGAAAAGGATTTGCCTCACACACAACACCTTCATCTTCATTCATGTTTTGGATGACACGCAAGAATTCATTTGTAATACGATAACGATAATTTGGACTATTAGTAGCTTTACCATTATCTTCTATTAGGGCTGCTGTTCTAAAAGCATGCATTGCCTGTTTGCGAAATGTCTCACGGGAATTTTCTGCATAAATCACTCCATAATGTTCACCAATAAAGGCTATTATATCATGAATTCTAATCCAATCATTAGATGCTTGACGGCAAGGTGTATCTTTTGTTAGTTTAGTCATTGCCAACAACGCTAAGCAACAAAGAGTACTTTGCTGCTTGGGAGGCATTCCGACTTCCTCCAGTAAATATTTTGCTAATTCTAATTTATCCATTTATTTAATATTTTGTTACAATTAGCTACAGACAACTCATGATGCATCAGTTCTTTTCCCATTTCTTCTATAACCTGCCGTTCTGGTATTGGCATCTGATTGATTTCGGTGGAATTAACCTGTGTCGAACCATTAAGTATTCTATAGTAACAATCGTATAATGTTGAGTTTAATAACACATATAGTCCATATGTAACACAAGGAGAATCACATTTAATGAAATTCACTTTATTTTGTGTACTAATATATTTAAACTTGTCATATTTCTTTTTCAAGAATATACCACATTGCAATCTTCGTGTTTCTTCTTTTGATGTAAATCTTTTTACGATTAAGAAATCCCCATTCTCTTGCAAATATGATTTTTTATCTGTTTTAATGACCTCGCCTTCTTTACCTAATGGCCATACGACCTTACCATTTTTTATATGTTGTGAATACAAAAGAGGGTAGGCACCATCTTCAAGTTCGTTTCGTAAAACTTCTCTTGTTCGAAAATCAACAATAATGCCAGTTTGCATCTTGAGATTTATCTCAGGAAGGGTTTTCTGGAAATGATTTATGGAGCTAAGTACATATGCGTCATCCTTGTTTGTAACAAGATATACATAGTTGTTTTTTGCAACAACAGTATTATATGGCGCACCAAAATGTCGTATATCCTTAAAATCGGATGTTGAAGATGCCGTAATATTTATGGTCTTAGGCTTTTGTATTGTCTTTCTAACCTTTATTATTATGGTCTCTTGTAACACAGATTCTCCTTCAAAAACCTTATCTCGGCTTTCGAATAAATGTATATCAGTTATAACACATTTTTCAAACAAGTATTCCCTAAACTTTTTAAAATACGCTCCAGAGGTCCATGAACGAGGAATGATATATACTAATTCTTGTCCTTCTTTAAGATTATGAATACCCATTGCCCAAAACAAGAAATATAAATTAGGTGCACCATAACAAACCTCGGGCATAGCTAATGCTTCAACTGCATCCTTTGGAATTTTCATATATGGTGGATTGCCAATGACATAATCATAATGAAAACATTCTTCTTCAAAAATGTTTTCATTTGAAAAAGACTGTGAAGTTATATAATTTTCATTTTTGATAGTATATGAAATATTGTCAAACCTCTTACTTAAACTCATGTTTTCTTTTAAAAGAGGCAATACAAGTTCATCAGTCTCATAGCATGTTATATGTATTTTCCCCAGAAATCCATCTTCCTCCAACTTCTGAACAACAGCAGCTGCAAGTATGCCCGTGCCTGCCCCTGCATCTAAGATTTCGATTTTTGATTTTGAAAGGTCAAAACAAAAAAGAGAAGCCATAAACTTAGCTGTGGTCGAATTCGTAAAGAATTGACCATACTTTTTACGCTTTGCCTTAGGGACAGAAGCGATAAAACGTTCTGTATTTTCTATTACTTCATTTAGCATTTTATTCTTCCATTGTTTTGTCAACGATTAAGTCTTTCAGTTCAACAGATAACAATTTTGCAATTTTGTATAAAGTGTCTAAGTTTGGCTGTTGTCTATTACAACAATATGCATTAGTTGTACTAAAACTCTTGCCAAGTTGTTCTGCAAGCCATTTTTGTGACAAATCCTTTTCGACTAAAACCGTTTTTATTCTATTCAACTTCATTTTATATATTTTGTCTGCAAAGATACAAAATAATATTCTAAATATAGCATTATACGCTATAAATATTCAATATATAGATAAAAATCTTGTCTTTTGCAGTTTTGAAGCATCAAAAATCTTAAGATTTTCTAAAAACAAGGGAAAAATATGCTTTTTTTCGGATATTAGATTTATCTTTGCACTCGTAAACAAAGCGTTCTTTGTATATTGCAAAGTTGTGAAAGAAAAAGAATATAGCTCGTTTCTAAATCGTTAGCAGTTACATTCTTTTAAATACTTAATTCGTTGATATTCAATCAATAAAAGATTTTGTTGTGACTCGCAACGTGAAATGTTACATTTTTCTCTATCTGTGCATCCTTTGCCCACTTCTTTACACTTCTGTTTATTGTAAAATGAGTAGGCAAATCATAAACAGGTTCATTATCCTTTGCCTTGCCTCTATCTGGCAACCACATCAAAGCATTTGCAGACAAAGGAATAACTATACTTTGTCTTGTCTTTACCTGTACTTTACTAACAACAGCACCACCATCAGCATCAAACTTTATATCTTTCCATTTCATATCTTTAACATCAGACAATCTAAGCCCACAGAAACAAGCAAACAGGAAAGCCATCTTTATCTGCTCATCATTACAAGGGGTTTCTATCAGTTTCTTCACTTCATCTATCTCCAAATAACCCCTATCATTTCCACTTCTTTTCAAAGGTTTCTTTTCCTCTTTCTTTAGCTGTGCTGTAGGGTTTTTATCTATTATTCCATCCCTTACAGCCTCATTTAGGGCTGTTACAAAGGTATTGAAATAAAGTCTGGCTGTGCTGTTAGCAATAGGTTTCTCTTTATGTTCACCACTTCTTTCTGGCTTACTAGTACCAATAGTCTTACCATTTGCAAGGTACATTACAAATCCCTCACAATAGGCTTTATCTACCTGTGCCATAGTAATCTTATCACCTTTGTACTTAATCAGATGCAACAGCACATTCTTTATAGTTACAGCATTACTTTTACTCTGTCCTAATTTCTCTTTTTTTTCTGCATAATACTGCATCCAATCTACCAATAAAGTTTGCTTTCCTCTATCAGCTTTCTTGATGGATGCTTTGCCATTTGCTGCATCAATAATTCTTTGTGCCTTAATAGCCTCAGCAGCCAACAAAGTATTTTTATTCTGGTTCTTTGTTGCAGCATCCACTTCTGGAACTAAATACATTCCTAAACTTTCATACATATACCCCTTGCTATCAGAATTTGGCACATAGCTTCTCAGATAGATAGCTTTATTACCATTTCTCAAAGCCTTAAACCAAAGTTTAACAGGCTCTTTAGCCTTTACTACTTTCTTTGTTCTTGCCATAATTAGAAATATTTTTTAGATACTCTTTAGGTACTAATCTAGCATCTAACAAGCACCACATTGTTATTTAACCACTGCAAAGATACCACTTTTTAATCATATAAGCAAGGGTTTTAAGTTAAAGTACCTAAAGTAGTACCTAAAATGTACCAATAATAAGAAATAAAGAGAAAACAAGATGCTAGTTTACAATCATAAACAACTAGTAATCATAGGCTTTTTCTTTCCTATATTTTACCACATTTAATTAGTTGTTTAAGTTTGCGCGGAGTGTGGTTGTGAAATCACGCTCCGCTTTTTTATATATGCAGAAAAAAACGGTAATAAGCTTCATTGCCCGATGAAGCCTACTTCAACTATCAATGAAGCCTGTTTCGATGACTAACGAAGCAGACACCCTTTGCTATATACTCCTCACCAGATTCTGATTACACACATTTCTCCATCAGCACAAAGGTGATGAAACCCAGGAGAAGGGCATAGGTGGCTTGCTTCTGAAAGCCATGGGCATGGGTTTCGGGAATCATCTCATCGCTCGTTACATAAAGCATGGCACCACCGGCAAAACCCAGCATCACGGGGAGGAAGGTGGAAGAGGCTGAGCCCAAACCGAAACCCAACAGAATGCCTACCACTTCGAGCAGGGCGATGAAGATGGAAATGAAGAAAGTACGGGCTGCAGAAACACCAGCCATCATCAAAGGAGCGATAATCACCATACCCTCAGGGATGTTCTGCAGGGCGATGCCGAAGGAAACACCCCACTCCGTTGCACCTTCTGCTGAGCAGACGCTCACTCCTGCTGCCATGCCTTCGGGCAGTTTGTGCAGGGCGATTGCCATCACAAAAAGCATCACATGACTGAGCCTGGCATTGTTGCGATGCTCCTCGGGATCGAGTCCCGTGATATGATGAAGATGGGGAGTTACCAGATCTAGCACATTCAGAAACAAGGCTCCTGCCATCACGCCGATTACTACCAGCCACCAAAGACTGGTCTGTTCGAAGGCTGGCACTATCAGTCCCAACGTGGAAGCTGCCAGCATGATTCCGGCACAATATCCCAATACGGCGTCGTTCCATTTATGAGGCAATTCCTTGACGAAGAAACCCAGAATGGCACCGATAATGGTGGCACCACAAAGTCCGGCAGCACTAATCAATACGTTTGTCATAATCAATAAAATATATCGAAGTTATCCAGTTAAATACATGAAGATGCAGATACATCATAGAAGATAAAAAAGCATGGACAACCCTCACGGTCATCCATGCCCATCTATTTCGTATCTGATCTATTCTATTTTTATAATGTGTATGTCATGGTGAAATTGGTGTTTTCCAATTTCATATCATCATTCCTATTTCAACTTCTTATAACCGTAAACTGCGCTATTGCCCAACTGCTCTTCAATGCGGATAAGCTGGTTGTACTTGGCCATACGGTCGGTACGGCTCATAGAACCAGTCTTAATCTGACCGGAGTTAGTTGCTACGGCAATATCGGCAATCGTAGTATCCTCGGTTTCACCAGAACGATGGGAAGTAACGGTGGTGTAACCATGGCGATGAGCCATCTCGATAGCATCCAGAGTCTCGGTAAGAGAACCAATCTGGTTCACCTTGATGAGGATAGAGTTGGCTGCACCCATCTTGATACCCTTTTCCAGGAACTTCACGTTTGTAACAAAGAGGTCGTCACCCACCAACTGACAGCGGTCACCGATGGCAGCGGTCAACTTCACCCAATTGTCCCAATCGTTCTCATCAAGACCATCCTCGATAGAATCGATAGGATATTTAGTAATCAGTTTCTCCAGGAACTTGATCTGCTCAGCAGCAGTCAGTTTCTTACCATTAGGATCCTTCTTCTTACCATCCTTCAACTGGCGGTAATCGTAGAACCACTCACCATTCTCCTGAACGGCGAACTCACTGGCAGCACAGTCCATGGCAATCTTCACATCCTTTCCTGGCTCATAACCGGCATCCTTGATAGCCTGGCAGATACTGTCGAGCGCATCTTCGATACCATCGAGTGCAGGAGCAAAACCACCCTCATCACCTACGGCAGTAGAAAGACCACGGCTCTTCAAGAGCTTAGCCAAGGCATGGAACACCTCTGCACCCATACGGATGGCCTCCTTCTCGGAAGGAGCACCCACAGGACGGATCATGAACTCCTGGAAGGCGATAGGTGCATCAGAGTGAGCACCACCATTGATGATATTCATCATAGGAACAGGAAGGGTATAAGTATTGCAACCGCCAATGTAGCGATACAATGGGATGTGGAGATACTCAGCAGCAGCATGAGCCACAGCCAGAGAAACACCGAGGATGGCATTGGCACCCAGATTAGACTTGGTCTTGGTACCGTCGAGTTCCAACATCTTATAATCGATGGCACGCTGCTCCAAGGCAGAAAAACCTACCAAAGCCGGAGCAATCACCTGATTCACATTCTCCACGGCCTTCAAGACGCCCTTGCCGCCATAGCGGTTCTTGTCGCCATCACGAAGTTCCAAAGCCTCGTTCTCGCCAGTTGATGCACCAGAAGGAACCGATGCACGACCTACGACACCTGACTTCAATGAAACTTCAACCTCTACTGTAGGATTGCCACGAGAATCCAAAATTTCTCTTGCATGAACATTTTCAATAATCATAATTCTATAATATCTTTAATTACATAAAACATTTCTTATTTCTGAGTGCAAATTTAGGTATTATCTGACAAATCTCCAAATTTCGGGCATCATCAAAAGTAGGTATTCGCCCGAAAATACCTACATATAGGTAAGGAGAGGCATGGAAATTTGAGATGCTACCAAATTGTCATTTTACTTTAATTTTACCAATCAGTTCTTCGAAATCCTCCTTTTGCATAGCACCCATCTGCACAGATGGTTTGCCTTTCACGGGGATGAAGAGGAAGGTAGGGATGCTGCTGATACCGAAAACAGAAGCAAGTTCGGACTCCTGATCGATATCCACCTTATAGAAATCTATCTTGCCGGCATATTTCTCGGCGAGAGATTCTACTACAGGAGCCATCATCTTGCAAGGACCACACCAGGTAGTGTAGAAATCGATGACGGCAGGACGGGAACCGGCGAATACCCATTCATCCGGATGAGCCTCGTAATCCATAATCTTTTTTCTGAAATCAGATGTGGTAAGATATTGCACCTTGGCAGTTTCTGTTTTCTCAGACTTCTCTTCAGCCGTTTGAGAAGAAACAGCAGGTGCTTTCCTGTTCTGAGAACAAGAAACAAGAAATGGTAGAAATAAAACAACTGCTAATATAATTTTCTTCATAGTTTTTTCGTTGCTTTAATTTGATAGAGTGTGCCATTAGTCTATAACACACCCTCTTATTACAATTAATCACTAATAAATAATCATTACTCACTAATCACTACTCCTAATCCTTCAAAGAATAAGTAACGGTAGTAACAACCCTTACCTTTTTAATATATGGAGTGTTGGAATCGCGGTCTTCGATAGAGAACTGACCTTGGTCGGCATTCATGATTTTATCAATCTTACTCTTGCTGTTCTCAGCAAACTGGGTAGCAGTCTGCTCAGCATTCTCTATCGCTTCCTGCATCATTTTAGGTTTCATCTGCCGGAAGGCAACATACTCATACTTCACCGGATTCTCGTAACCACCATCCACAATGGCAACACCTTTCTGAAGCAGATCACCCTGACGGGCAATGATACTGCGGACCAGTTTCACATTCTTCGATGTAACCGTGATGATGGAAGTAATGTTATAACGATACCCCTGGCGGTTTTCGCCATATCGTTCAGCATTGAGGTCGATGACCACAGGCGCATTCACATTGATTTCATTAGCCTTAACGCCATTCTCCACCAGGAAGTTTCTGATGGTTCTCGTGGTGGCATTGATTTTTTGATAGAGTTCAGGCAGGTCATTGCCTATTTCCTTGGAAACGATAGGCCACGTCACCTTATCAGCCTCCACCTCCTTTTCGGCAAGGCCTTTCACTACAACCTTTCGGTCTTTACTAATCACACTTTCAAGTCCCGACTTGATACAAAATCCAAGCATGATGATGCCGATGGTTAAAATCACGGCTTGCTTAATACCAGAATTGATGTTCATAATTAGTCCTCCATTATTAAGTTGTTAAAATTGAGTTACCTTTCTATCTCAGATTGAGTTGCAATTTGAGTTTTCAAAGATACAATAAAAATATAGAAAAACGACACTTTATAATGATAAAATATGCTAAAACAGCCCATATCAACCCATAAGCACCATTTTTTCTGCCCAAAAGCTTGCATATATTACCGAAAAAAACTACCTTTGCCAAAAAACAATAAAATGGATTACAACATGATTGGGACCGCATGGTCGTTACTGCCTCCTATCGTCGCCATCGCTCTGGCGCTGAAGACGAAAGAGGTCTACTCTTCTCTCTTTATCGGCATCATTCTTGGTGCCGTACAATATTGTATTTCTATGGGAACCGGATTCGACGGATTCCTGGTTCACCTTACCAATCATACCGTAGGCGAAGGCGATGATGCCAAGGCATACGGTTTGATACATTGCCTCTCCGATCCCTGGAATGTAGGCATTCTGGTATTCCTGGTGGTATTAGGCAGCATCGTTTCATTGATGAACAAGGCGGGTGGTTCGGCAGCTTTCGGCCGTTGGGCTTCCAAGCACGTACACTCGAAGGTTGGCGTACAGATTGCTACCATCCTGCTCGGCATTCTGATATTCATCGACGATTACTTCAACTGCCTTACGGTGGGTTCGGTAATGCGTCCTATCGCTGTGCGCAATGGTGTCACCAAGGAGAAACTGGCTTATCTCATCGATTCTACAGCCGCTCCGGTCTGCATCATCTCCCCTATCTCGAGTTGGGCAGCTGCGGTATCGGGCTTCGTATCGGGCGGAGAGAACGGACTGGCGCTTTTCTGCAAGGCGATACCTTTTAATTTCTACGCTTTCTTTACCATCCTCTTTATGTTTGGCATCGTGATACTGGGCTTCGACTTCAAGGCGATGAGCAAGTATGATGCAAGACTGAAGGAATGGTACGAGCGAACCAATGGCGGAAAACTCGATGAAGTGAGCGATACCAAACTGCAGATTGTTGAGCACGGTGTGGGAGCCAAACAGGAAGAGGATTCCAAGAACAAGGGAACCGTGAGCGACCTGGTGATTCCAATCATCATGCTGATTATCTTCTGCATGGCGGGCATGGTATATTCGGGCGGATTCTTCGATGCCGATAATGCCAACTATCTCAACTTTGTAGATGCCTTTGCTGCGAGCAATGCCTCTGTGGGTCTGGTAATCGGTTCATTGGCAGCCCTGATTCTTACCATCATGATGTTTACCATTCGCAAGACCTTGCCTTTCGATGAGGCGATGAGTAGTCTCATCAAGGGTTTTGAGGCGATGGTGCCAGCCATTCTGATTCTTACTTTGGCATGGACGCTGAAGAGTATGACCGACTCGCTGGGTGCGGCAGAATATGTATCATCCGTTGTAGCGAGCAGTGCATCGGAACTTCAGATGCTTCTTCCGGGCATCATCTTCCTGGTAGCAGGCTTCCTGGCATTTGCAACGGGCACCTCCTGGGGAACCTTCGGTATTCTGATTCCTATCTGCATCGCTGTATTCCCTGGTGCTGATCCTTTGCGCATCATCTCTATCTCGGCATGTATGGCTGGAGCGGTATGTGGCGACCATATCTCTCCTATCAGCGATACTACCATCATGGCGAGTGCGGGAGCGGAATGCAAGCATGTGCATCATGTATCATCACAGTTGCCATACGCCCTGACTGTAGCCTTTGTGAGTTTCCTCACCTTCGTTGTAGCGGGATTCACTCATACGCTGGGTATGGTAACGAGTGCCATTATCTCGTGGATCTTCGGTGTTGCCATGCTCGGTTTTGCTTTATTTTATTTAAATAAGCGCCAAAAAGTTAAATAGTTCTTAATTTATTTGTATATTTGAAATATTTTCAATATCTTTGCATAAGAATTTAATAAAGAACATATTAATAACTTAATACAGAATACATTATGAAGGAATTAAAAGGAACAAAGACAGAGAAGAACCTCCAGGAGGCTTTCGCTGGTGAGTCACAGGCTCGTAACAAATATACCTATTTTGCAAGCAAGGCAAAGAAGGACGGTTTTGTACAGATAGCCAACATCTTTGAGGAGACAGCTGCTAACGAGAAGGAGCACGCTAAGTTGTGGTTCAAGTATCTGGAGGGCGGTGCTATCCAGGATACAGAGAAGAACCTGGAGGCTGCTGCCAATGGTGAGCACGATGAATGGACAGATATGTATCCTCGTATGGCGAAAGAAGCTCGTGAAGAGGGCTTCGAGGAGATTGCAGCTAAGTTTGAGATGGTTGCTGAAATCGAGAAGCACCACGAGGAGCGTTATCGCAAGCTCTTGAAGAACGTACAGGACAAGCTCGTCTTCTCTCGTGACGGCGACTGCATCTGGCAGTGCTCTAACTGCGGACATATCGTAGTAGGCAAGAAGGCTCCTGAGGTTTGCCCAGTCTGCAACCACCCACAGAGCTACTTCCAGATTGAAGCACAGAATTACTAATTCTTGCTTGAGACGGATTTGCCAAATTCGCCGGAGCGACTAGCGAAAGAAACGCATAGCGAGATATATACTAAAAGAAAGCCAGCAGGGGAAATTCCTGCTGGCTTTTATTTTATTCATGATTGAATAGCCACCCTAAAAAGCTAGAGTCATGATTATTGTTTAATTATCCCAGACACTGAATCCTGGCCTTTTATTTGACTGGAATTCATAATCATTTTCTATCACATCACTGTTATTCAAATTTTCAGATGGACTAGCAGCGAGGATTAACTCATTAGAGATGTTCCTAACATCCATATTTGGTTTGATATAATTTTTCTTGTTCATAATGATAATTGTTTTAAAAGGTTGATTTACTTGTTTACATATTTCTTTCCGTTCTTGATTACTACGCCCTTGTAGCTTTAACTTTTAAATTGTTTATATTTAGGGTTTTAATTACTTTCTGGTGCAAAATTGAGCAATTATTCAATACGATGCAAATTTATTTGATGGAAATACCTTTTTAAAACATCTTTTTAACCGTTTCGAACACTTTTTCTTCTGTAAATACTTGGTTTTGTGGTTTTTAAGTCTTAATTTTGCAGCGCTAATCAAAACATTATAATTATGAGAAGAAAATTACTACAATGGGCACTTGCCATGATTGCAGCAGCCCTACCAGCTATACCATCTCTGGCACAAATACCTGATGGTTACTACGACTCTCTGAAAGGCAAAAAGGGAGCCGAACTGAAAAACGCAATACACGATATCATCAAAACAGCAAAAGTGTATGGCTATGGAAGCGGTAAAGGAAGAACATGGTGGGGATTCTGGGATACAGACCGGGATGAAAACGGATACTATATCGACCGATACTCTGCCCAGAACGAATGGGAGAAAGCAACCTCTCAAGGTACACCTGGAGCAGCCATGAACATAGAACACTCTGTCCCTAAAAGCTGGTGGGGAGGAGCAAGCAACCAGGCATATAAAGATCTCTACAACCTGATGCCATGCAAAGCTAGAATCAATTCTACCAAAAGCAACTTCCCTATGGGAAAGGTGGAAAGTGGCGATAAAGGCAATGGTTGGACCAAAGTGGGCAGAGGCAGCGACGGAAAAATGTATTGGGAGCCTGCTGATATGTGGAAGGGCGACTTTGCCCGTGGCTACATGTATATGGCTACCACCTACCAGAACTTCAACTGGACTGGAACCCAAGCCCTGCAGATTCTACAGAAGGGCAACTATCCAACACTTCAGAAGTGGGCTTACACCTTATATATACTGTGGGCTAAAGGCGACATGCCTGATAAATTGGAAATCCAGCGCAATGAAGAGGTATTCAAGATTCAAGGCAACCGCAACCCATACATCGACTTCCCTAACCTGATGGAATATGTATGGGGCGACAGCATCGACTATGCTTTCGATCCTGCCAAGACCCTGAAGGCATCAGAGTACAAGGGCGGAACTGGTGGAGAAGGTGGTGGCGGAACCATCGACCCAACCCCTAATCCAGAAAAGCCTTCGGTAGAAACACTGATGAACGAAGACTTTACCAAGAGTAAAGGTGGCTGCACGGAAACTATCAACAGAAACGAAAGTGGCTACAAGAATATATGGATGCAGACTTCACAATATGGTTGGAAGGCTTCAGCCTATACAGCAAGCACCAAGAAGAACCATGCTGCAGATGCCCTCCTCTCAACACCGGAGATAGACCTTACGGAATATAACAATGCAACACTGACTATCAACCAGGCTGTCAACTTCGTCAAAGGTAAGGGACACGAATATCTGTCAATAGAAGCATTGGTTACCAACCCGGAAACCGGCGAAACTGAGACATCATTGCTCGATGATTTCGTATTACCACAAAAAGATTCGTGGGAGTTTAACGATTATAATCTCGATTTGTCACAGTATTGTGGAAGCAAGTTACAACTCCGTTTCCGCTACACCAGCGATGAAACCATCTGCTGTACCTGGGAAATCAAGAAGATGTCGGTAAAGGGAACCAAACCTGTGGGAACAGGCATCAACCAGACACAGGTATCAACTTCTACCGATATCGACTTCAGCCAGCCATATCAGGTATACACCATTGATGGAAAGAAGACCAGCCTCAGCAACGGCTATAAGGGAATCTTAATCATCAAACAAGGTAAGAATGCTAAGAAAATCATGAAATAACAGAAATCATTAAGCCCATCTTGCATCGCCTGATACAAGATGGGCTTTTTCTTTATGATTTAGTTTGAACCATTTCCAACATGATTTCTATCAATCTAGGAACACCATACTGTTCTATCTCGTCCTCTTTCACCCAGATATAATCATCAGGGAGCAGGGGGCGGGTTTCTGTTTCCTGCAGATAGAAGTCGGCAAGGAGGATGCGATGGGTAAGTACATGCTTCACATCCTTAGCCAGGAGAAGAGGATTATGGACAAAGACAGGCAGTTGCAAAGCATCTGATGCGTTATACGGTTCCCACAATCCTTGCCAGATATCACCCTCACCGCGACGGTGGATAGCCACATCGCCTTTACACCTTATATATATATAGGAGAGATGGCGCGTTTTCACCTTCAGTGTCTTGTTCTTCACCGGCAACTCCTCTACCCTTCCTGTTCTCAAAGCCTCACAGGTTTCGGCAAGCGGACAGACAAGACATTTTGGAGATTGGGGAGTGCACTGGATAGCTCCGAAATCCATCATACCCTGATTATAAGATGCAGCATCAGAAGCAGGCAAAAGTGATTGCGCCAACGCGGCAAACTCCTTTTTCCCCTGCGTTGAGTTGATAGGAGTATCTATTCCGAAGTAGCGTGAAAGAACCCGGTACACATTGCCATCTACTACTGCCGCCGGAATATCAAAGGCAAAAGAACCGATGGCTGCAGCAGTATAATCGCCCACCCCTTTCAGGGCTTTGATACCTTCAAGCGTATCTGGGAAATGACCGAGCTCCACTATCTGTCTGGCAGCAGTATGAAGGTTGCGGGCTCGCGAGTAATACCCCAATCCCTGCCAGAGTTTCAAGACATCATCCTCGCTGGCAGCAGCCAAGTCTTCAACCTTGGGATAAGTCTTCATGAACCGCTCCCAATATTCCCACCCCTGTGCGATGCGGGTTTGCTGAAGGATGATTTCGCTCAGCCAGATGGCATAAGGATCCTTGGTTTCGCGCCAAGGCAAATCTCTACCATACTCACGAAACCAACGGATAATGACAGCCGAAAAACTATTCATAAAATTCAATGTTCAAATCTCAATGTTCAAAGTAATCACTGTTCTGGATATTGCTCGTAAATCTTCAGACCGAACTCATTCGCCAAGGCATAGGCATGCTCCATGATATCGGCGAGGATATGCTCGTAATTTACCCATACCTTATCCTTGATGAAGAAATAGAACTCGATAGGAAGACCGCATTGCGTGGCTTCCATGTGACGCACCATCAACGTAAGATCGGTATTGACCTCCGGACGCTGGCGCAGATACTTCTCCATGAATTTACGGTAAAGCTGAAGATTGGTAGGAGCAAGGGCTGCAGGATTCTTTAAATCCTCAATATCCTTCCCTTCTTGTATATCTTTATCTATCGCCTTCTGCAACGACTCCTTCAGTTTAAACGAATCTTCGGTAGCGAAATGCTTGGTAAGCAGAGTGCATTTTAATGTCTCATCTACCAGACGGACACTGCGGAAATCGAAGTAAACCACGCGCTTCACTCTTCGTCCACCACTCTTCTGCATACCAATCCAGTTCTGGAACGAACCATTCACCAAGGTAATAGGCGAAATGGTAACGATGGTGTTATCAAAGTTGCGCACCTTAACGGTCGTGAGTGACATATCCTCAACGATACCATTGGCATCCACCGACTTCACCGTAATCCAGTCGCCCTTATGCAACATATCATTGCTGGTAAGACGCACACCTGCCGCCAATCCCGTGATGGTATCCTTAAAGACCAGCATTAGGACTGCCGAGGTAGCACCCAAACCGGCAAAGAGGGTCATCGGGTTCTTGCCCAACAGGATGGCAACCACCACCACAGCAGCCACGAAGAGCATCAATACCCTGAGAACACCGCAGAAAGTATGAAAATACTGCTGAGTCGACGAGCGTCGCTCCTGAGAATCCTCCAATCCTTTGAAAGACCCGATGAAAACCAGAGCCGTACGCACCGACATCACCACGATATAAATGCCCGTAGCCCGTTCCAATATCTCCTTGAATATCGGATACTCCAGATAAATCAGTGGCATGAGCGACCATATCACCACAGCCGGCACAATATGGCAAGCCGAGGTGAGCACCTTCTTGTTCAGCAGCACATCATCCCAAGTGATGTCCGTCTTATCAGTAATCTTACTGATGAGCGGAACCAGTATCTTGCGACAAAGAAAATCGCTCAGCATCGCCAAGAGAATGGCAGTAATGGTGAGCAAGATATGGCGCAGCATGGGCACAAAATCACCGGTGACTCCTGCCCATGTAATCATTTCATCTACAAACTTACGAATTTCCTCCATAAAACTATTAACTATAAACTATCAACTAACGCTCACGGTTGGCAGAGCAAAGTACATACTTTATCTGCAAAGTGTCTGGCATTATTGCCATGCATGATACCATTGTTGATGATGGCGAAACAGAGTTCATGACCATTGGCTGCGGTACAGTACCCCGCCAATGAGATGATGCCCGTCAGCGTACCCGTCTTCGCTTTCACATTGCCATGCACAAAACTGTTCTTCATACGCTTTTTCAACGTACCGTCAACCCCACCGATAGGCAGCGAATGCTTCAGATGGTCCATGATGTTACCGTTGAGATAAGCATAACGCAGCAGTTTCACCTCCAGTTCGGCACTGAGATAATTATAGAGCGAAAGTCCCGAGCCGTCAGCCAGTTTATATCTTGCCGGATCGAGTCCTATCTTACGGATAAGCTGTCTTTCCACATTTCGGGCACTCTTGGCACTCGCCCATTTATTGCCCGTAGAAGCCGCAATCTGATAATACATGCTCTCGGCATAGAGATTATCACTCTCCTTCATCATCTTGTGCAGAATCTGATCCATCGTATGGAATCGGGTACAGACAGTAAAGGCACTCGCAGGACAGACCTTCTCTGAAGCCCCGAAGCAGGAATATTCGATGCCCTCCTCACGGAGCTTGGCAAGAAATTTATCCATAAAGATGTCCTTGCGCTGGAACACCAGTGGCGAAAGCACCGGATTATCATCATCCCAGCACCAGCCTTCACCCAACAAATCAGCATCCTTCAAAGAGCGGTCGGCATAGATGCTGCCACGGATGGTATCCACCCCCATTTCCTTCAGACTATTGACAAATGCCGACATATCATCGCTGTTGAAACGGGGATCCATACCGCCTATACAATAGACATTCCCCGTCAACACCCCATTCTCAATGGTACCGGTATATTTCAGAGTGGTTTTAAACTGGTAAGAACCGCCCAACTTATCGAGCGCCGTAATGGCAGTCAAGAGTTTCATCGTACTTGCCGGACGCATCAGCTGTCGTTCATTTCTATGATAGATACAAGAGTCAGCAGACAGGTCCCAGACCATCAGTCCTACCTGTGATGTTTCGAACATCTTGCTCTCAAGGAGTTTATCAATACCCACCTTCACCGATTCGGGCCAAGGCAATTTCTGCGTCAGCGTATCCGCTGCCAGGGAGTCAACGAGTGCTGAGTCGGAAATATCCTCCTCATCAATCGTTTCTATTCCCTCATCTTCAATCACATTCTGGGCCTGCACCGGTACGGATATCCATACCATCATCAGCCCTAACATCATATATATTATCTTTTTCATCACAATCAGTTCACCTGAACTTAAAAGAAATTATTTATTCTTGATTCTCTCCATAAACGCCTCTTCATTATCCGGCTGAACGGTCACAATATTCTTATGCCCGTATTCGATGACCACACAATGATCCAAACCGAAGAAAGTCTTGACGATGTGTACATCAGTGACATCACAAAGCGGCACATTTCTGTTGGAAGAGAACCTGCCCTCATTGATAATGAGATATTCCATTTCCTCATCCAGGTCTATCGGTTTTACCATCTTGAAGGTATAGGTTGTATTCAGTATGCGCTCTATCATGCCCACGATGATGATAGCCACAAAGATGCCAATGATGGCCAGCTTGACCCAGAAGAAGTAGAGAGCCAGAATTGCGAATACCGCCACACCGATACGTGCCGTCAGCGTAAAGCGCTTATGAAAAGTTCTATCTGCCATAACTTTGATTTATTACCTTATAATAAAGTCGTTTTTTCGACCATTTGATAGTCTAAAAGACTATATAACCTTAAATTTCGCTGCAAAATTACAAAAAATCCCTCTCTTATTACTCATTTTAAAGATTAATTATTACTTTTGCAACGAATTAAGAATTAATTCTGAGAGAATGGGGCTGTTTTATAGATAAAAACACCTGTTCTTAAAATTGAAATTAGATAAGAATAAACTCAAATGGTTTATAAGTATGATTTTCTGATTATCGGCTCAGGAGTTGCCGGTATGAGTTACGCCCTGAAAGTAGCCAGAGCGCATAAAGGTAAGGTGTGTATGATTTGCAAAACCTCTCTCGACGAGGCGAACACGTCATTCGCACAAGGTGGTGTTGCGTCAGTTACCAACTTGGAAGTGGATAACTTCGACAAGCACATTCAAGACACGATGATTGCTGGTGATTACATCAGCGATTATAACGCAGTGAAGCAGGTTGTCACCATGGCACCGGAGCAGATTCAAGAGCTCGTGCAGTGGGGCGTCAACTTCGACAAGCAGCAGGACGGCAAGTTCGACCTCCACCGTGAGGGCGGTCACAGCGAGTTCCGCATCCTTCATCATGCCGATGATACGGGTGCAGAAATCCAGCGCGGTCTGATGGAGGCTGTGCGCAACTGTCCGGATATCGATATCAAGGAAAATCATTTCGCTGTGGAGATTATCACTCAGCACCACTTGGGTGCCCGTGTTACTCGCCGCACTCCTTATATCAACTGTTACGGTGCATACGTATTGAATCCTGATACCCAGAAGGTGGATACCTATCTGAGCAAAGTAACCGTGATGTGTACCGGCGGATGTGGTGCCGTTTATCAGACTACCACCAACCCTGTCATCGCTACGGGTGATGGCGAGGCGATGGTTTACCGTGCCAAGGGAACTGTAGCCGACATGGAGTTTGTCCAGTTCCACCCAACCGCTCTTTATCATCCGGGCGAGACACATCCTGCCTTCCTCATTACCGAGGCGATGCGTGGATACGGTGGCATCTTGCGTCTGCCTAACGGCGAAAGTTTCATGGAGAAATATGATAAGCGCCTGAGTCTGGCTCCTCGTGACATCGTGGCTCGTGCCATCGATAAGGAGATGAAGATTCACGGATTGGATCATGTCTGTCTCGATGTTACCCATAAGAATCCTGAGGAGACCAAGCGTCACTTCCCTAATATCTACGCCAAGTGTCTGAGCATCGGCATCGACATCACCAAGGAGTATATCCCTGTTCGTCCTGCCGCTCACTATATGTGTGGTGGTATCAAGGTAGATTTGAACGGCTGCTCCAGCATCAATCGTCTCTATGCTCTCGGCGAGTGTTCATGCACCGGTCTGCATGGCGGTAACCGTCTTGCCAGCAACTCGCTCATCGAGGCTGTGGTTTATGCCGAGACTGCTGCCAAGCACAGTATTGAACATGTAGATGAGTACGACTTCAATGAGAAGGTACCAGCATGGAACGATGAAGGTACTTTGACCAATGAAGAGAAGGTGCTGATTACACAGAGCGTGAAAGAGGTTGGCGAATGCATGAGCAACTATGTAGGTATCGTGCGCAGTGACCTCCGTCTGAAGCGAGCATGGGACCGTCTCGACCTTCTCTACGAAGAGACCGAGAATCTCTTCAAGCGTGTAAAGGTAAGCAAGGAACTCTGCGAGCTCCGCAACATGATTAACGTGGGTTATCTCATCACCCGCATGGCGATAGAGCGCAAAGAGAGCCGTGGTCTCCACTATACCATCGACTACCCTGTTCACGCTTACGACAAGAAATAATCAAGAATTATCAGAATATTAAAAAGCTCGGATGCTTGTGATGCATCCGAGCTTTTTTATTTTCAAGAATTTGAGAATTCGAGAATTTTCTTTCTACCATTGATTCTAGAAAATTTTCTTTTTATCTCGTCAGCGAGAACTTGATGCTCAGGCCGAAATCCTGCGTTGTGGTTGGATAACTGCTGCTCGACAGGAGCGGGGTGTTGGTCTGACGGTCATAATAGAAACTCATGGTAAGGAGTTTGCTGAAGGTATAATCGGCAGAGAAACTCAGTTTCAGAGCATTGTTGCCGCTGCTGGCACTGCTTACCATTGAGGCTATATCACGAACGATGGCTGCCTGCTTGCGGAAACTGAAGTCAAGACGAAGGTTCAGGTCATGGTTGGTTCCATTCTGAACCGTCTTGGTGGTTGCCGCATTCTTGTTGGCTGCATTCTTGTTGCCGCCCTTCGACTTGGAACGGGAGGCCTTGGCGCCCCAACCGAAAACATCGAAGTTGTTGATGCGGTAACCCATACCGATTACCCAGTCCTTACTCAATGCCTCGTTCAGCTGCACACTCGTCATACTGAGGTTCAATACACGGGTCTGGCGATATTCAGCCTTCACCGTCATATTATTGTTGAATGTGACATCCATACCCAATAATGGCGAGAACGACTCGTTGATACTTACCTGCGAGATGTTGAACATGCTGCTTGGCGACGGATTGCCCGTAGTGGCATCACTCACGAATCCGAGACCGTTCATATACTCCTGGAAGGTGCTGTAACTGTTGTAGCTGCCAACCGCAAAGACGCTCTTGTAAGAGTGGTTGATGTTGACACTCTTGAAGTGCTCATTGAACCAAGGCAGACGTCCCAGTCCGCTGTAACGGATAGTCCAGTTTGGCAACATCCGACTCAATGCCGGGAATATCGAGAGCGAATTGCCACCCATCGAGGTATAAGCCTTGAGGAAGGCAGGAATCATGACATCGCTGCTATACTGGTTGACCGGTGTGCGGGAAGCATCAAACTTGCCGCCAGCCAGAGCCGAACCAGCCGGATAAACAGTTCCGGCATACTGCGCCTCTACCCTATCTCTGAAACCAGCCAGCGAGTTGACAAACTTCTCGAAGGTCTTGCTGCGATAACCCGAATTGGCATTGCCCATTCCCTCGAAAGCCGAACCCAGCGAGATGGTAGTCATCTGGAAAGCTCCACTCTGGGTGGTTGGCGTTCCTTCATACATATACTGTATGCTCTTCTGCGTGGTCTTGGTGCGTGTGGCAGAGAGATCAATCTTGAAATCCTTGACAGGCTCCAGGGTGGCACGCAGCGTAAGATTATCCGTTCTGCTGGTAGTGGCTGGTGTTGCGATACTGTCGTTGCAGAGCAGCCAGTCGTTGTTTCTAGCCTTCTCGATATAATCGTCGCCAACCATACCGAAGGCAAAGTCAAGACCCGGTGCCATCTGTCCCACCTTCTTCTGTCCGAAGGCATCACCCACACTAGGCAAGAAGCCCGGCAGGGTGAGCTGATAGCTGCTGCGATAGTTGATGCTCACATTGCGCACCATCATTGCCAGGCGACTAGCCAACTGCAATCCCTTATACCATTTCTTATCATCAAGCGGTTCCTTAGCCAATACGGAGAGTTTCACCTTCATGGCAGTATCTACCTTTGAGATGATTCTGATCTGGTTATTATCCACCTTTTTATATTTAAGCGGGAACACTTTGCCGTCTTCCGTCTTGGCATTCACAATCAGTCGCTTGGTATTCTTGCCGTGGCGTATCTTGAATGTAGTATCAGGCAAGAGGGTGATTTCCCGTTCGAAGGCACGCTTGTTCTTAGGCAGCGCCTTCTTCGGATCAGCCACCTGTTCCTTTGCTTCCTGCTTCTTTTTCTTTTTTTCCAGCTTCTTGCGCTGCATCTGTGCCCTGCTCTGGGTACGGTCAAACTTATCGTTTACCTTCTTCAGGAAAGGCACATGGTTGTAGAGTTTCACCAGGTTAAAGTTACCGTTCAATGTCAGTTCGCGCTGGGTATTGATGGTATTTCCATACGAGTTGCCCTCCTCATCCTCTGTACCGCGCTCCCAAGAATAGTTGGCATTGTAAGAGGCATCGCTGTTCACCCAGTCGAAGACAGGCAGCAGATTGAGAGGCAACCTGTAGGATGCCTGGAAATTCTGACTATAGTCGAGCGGTGCACCCCAGTGGCGGATGCTGGTCCATACGGAGTCCTTCCAGGCATGATACTGGTCGGCATAAAGATCCTTGTTGACCGGTGTATAAGGTTCCTCTATCTGTGCATGGGTAGCACTTTGGAAGTTCATGTGCAGGTTCTTGGTCAGATCCCAGTTGATGGAGAACTCACGGTTCCAGAGGAACTGTTCACTGAAGGTGAGCGGCAACTTGGAGTCTACTCCGGCAACTCCACTCATCAGGGTTTCCATATCGCGCTCCTGCAACTCGTAGTAATCGCGCGTCATCTCTGTATTGAAGGCTATGTTCTGCGGTAGCCAGTTCAGTCCGAAACGTTTCAGAATGTCGAGCCACTTGCTCTTGTTCTTCAGTCCCTTGAATGGTTCCCAAGCCTTATAAACCGGGCTCCACGAATAATCCAGGGCTCCGCGCCAGTTGTCCTTGCGCTCATACATCGTCGTTTCACCCGTAGTATACTGATGCTGATGACTGTAGGTGAATGAGAAGTTAGCTGGGTCGTATGGCATCGGATGGCGCTTGGTAGCGATACCCACCCGGGCATTCGAGATAGAGAAGTTGGTCTGCGTAATCTTGGTGGCAGCGATATTCTCGATAGAATCGCGCTCGTGCCTAGAGCCGGCGGCATCGAGGGCATCCTTCAACTCCATATCGGTATCCAGCGGATTATACTTAGGAGTAGTCTTCTCCTTGGTGACACTATAATATAAAGGTATGCTCACCTTCGCCTTGTCAGGGAAGAACTTACCCATTTCGAGCGATGTGGTCACACTATAGGTACCATAATTATCGGTGGTGCGACTTGCCACGCCATCTTCCAGACCGCCGAATCCCTCGCTGATGTATCTGCCGGTGGCATTCACGCTACCCAGATCGGAGAGTTGTACGTTCAGGTTGGCATTGGCAGCCCAACCACCCGAATTATTGTGTTCCTTGAGTCGGAGTTCGTTTATCCATACCTCACCGCTCTTGATGTCGGCAGAATTGTTTCTCACACCCAGCATCATGGTCTTCACCTCACCGAGACTCGGATTACCCACGATGGTAATCTTGTTCTGCGGATGTTCTGCATCCATCATGGAATAAGGAGCGAGATAAGAAGCTACACCCTGTGCCTTCGCCTTGTTGCGGTTTTTCTTCAATGCCGTAAAGACACTCAGCGGCACATCGAGCATATTCTCCTCAGGCCATACCGCCTTACAGTCGGCAAGCACATAGCGGTTGTAGTTGGAGCGTGGCTCGGTGAGTTTCAGCGGGATTTCATACTCGTAGTAATTGTTCTTGTAATCGCTACCCAGACGGATGAAGACTGAGAGATCACCATCCTGCAGACGGGTGGTATTCTGCTCCAATGCATTGGCATGGGCAAACATCTGGATGCGCTTATACTGGCGCAGATCAAGGGTAGAATTCTTGTAAACCGCCTTCGCCTCACCTGTGCTCATGTTCTTGACCACCAGACTCAACGCCTGCTCGTTCGCCTCAACCAACTGAGGCTGACTAGGATCCTGTTCGCGCTTGATACCCGGAGGCAAGACATAGTTGACCGGTGTCTTCTCGCCGTTCTCTTCCAGACTCACGCTGCTTGCGTCGAGGGTTCCACCACTGGCTGCACTAAGCGGCTGATCATAAGTACGCCACTTGCCCATCACGAGGTCGAAGGTACCGAAACGCAGCACGATAGGTTTCTTGAAACCGGTGAGGAACATACGCATGAAGCGGATGCTGGAGAAATCGTTGATGTTGCCCTGACGGCTCTCAAACTCATCGATAGGTATGCGGAACTGATACCAGGTAACGGTAGACTTGGTATTATCACGCCAGGTCTGGCTGTATTCACGCTTATCTACAATATGATTGTTACCCACCACGAGATCTTCCGGACGGATGCTGACACGATACTGGAAGTATTTCTCATATTCGTTGAGGGTATAATCCTGGTTGATATCCTCGACATCCGGCGTTGACTTATAAGAAGTATCATAGCTCTCAGAACGGCTGTCGCTGTCAGGCGAGTTGCCCTGAGGATTGTTGATATACTTATATCGCTGCAAGATAGGAGCGTGCATCTCATCCCAGTCGGAACCGCGGAAATAGTGATAGTCATCACGTGCCGGATCGGCAAAGATGCTGTCGAATACCGCCTGGTTCACCTTGCCCTGAATCTGGTCGAGATAAGCACTCTTGTAGAATTCCTGCTCCTCGGCATCGGTCAGTCCGTTGAAACCCACATCCTGCAAGGCTCTGCTGCCACTGGTGGTAGCAAAGGCATAGGTCACGGTGCTCTGGGTAGGAATCTTACCCCACTGGGTATAGGTGTAGCTCTTGCTGCCATCTACCGGCATACCGCTCTCATAGAATTTCTTGCCATCACGCAGGATATCCTCGCTCACCTCGCCCAGATTGATGTAGAAATCGCCACCGTAATCGGCAGCATCAGCCTGCTCACGGGAGTAGATGAACGGATCGAGCATCCAGAACTCGATGTATTCGATGTTTGCCTGCTCGAAATCGTTGGTATCCAGCTTACGCATCATTCCGCCCCAGTTGCGCTGCGGATTCTGCAGGGTTCCGTCAGCCTGCAAATCTGTTATATTGAAGTTGTATGGTCCCGGCTCGCTTGGATAGTAAGCCAGATTGAGTATATTCAGGGTATTGGTAGCTCCCTGATAACTGCTCTGGTCGCGCAATGGGAAGAGCTCCTTAGTATAGACCTCACGAACATAATGGTTACTCAACTGCTTGAGGTCGCCCTTGATATGTCCCGGAGTGAGCGAACTTCCACGGCGGGTGAACAGCGGATCGATGGTATACCAGGCAAGACGCGAACGGTGGAAGCCGCTGCTCAGACCGGTCTTGTCGCTGTAATCGTCCTTGAAATTGAGCGAAGGCACACTGGATATAAACCAGGAAGTAGGAGTCATCACATCGATGGTGGTCTTCGTACCCTCGAAATCATCGATATAAGATGCATTGTCCTGTGTGCCGCCTGCCTCACCGGCAATAAGCTGGGCAAATTCTCCTGTAAAGGATATCTGCGATGGCTGGGTAAGATGCAGGAATGGTATCTTGTCAAGCACATTGGTGAGCCACTGACTCTCCTTGCGCCAGTTGAGATTGATGCCCCAAAGGGTGTTCTTCAGCGGTTCGGAGCCCAAGGATACCTTGGTGGTAAGCGCCTGTTCGGAGAGGTGCTGGATAGTACCGCTCAACTGGAAGTTCTTGGTAAAATCATACTCCCAGTTCAGTCCGAACATCGTTTTTCGGGTTTGTCCGAAATCGGTATTACTCTCCAGAGAAACGTTGACAGCCGTACCGGCATCGATGATGCTCTGGTTCAGGATGGTCACCTCGCCGGCACTGTAATCTACCGAATAGTCGGTGCCCTCTTTCAGGGTGATACCGCCTGCCGTAACTAAGACCGAACCCTGTGGCACATTGTAGGCATCGAGCGAGATGACATTGGCTGCAGAACCCTTGAACTGCCCCACAATCTGATACTTGTTCTTCTCGGCTATCTGCTTGGCTATGGTCTTCGTACTGTCATAGAGTTCGGTAAAGGCATACTTTTCTGCCTTGTCGGCAGCCACGCCCCGCTTGACCAGATAATCACGCATATAACTGCCGAAAGGCTCTACCTTCGGAATGAACACGCGTCCATTAGAGACGGTATAGCCTTCTACATAATCGAAATATCCATTGCTGTGTGCCTTGTTGTTGTTATCCAGACGGTCGGCGCCCAGCACACGGATGATTGGCTGCTCCTTCACCTGCTGCTCAGGGATATAACTGAGATATACGCCGGTGGTATCGCTCTGGTATTTTACATCCAGGCGGAACTTCTCCTTCTCTACGGTAGAAGCCAGATAATAAACGTTCTTCATCATCAGCCCCCAGTTGCCCTGTCGCGGATTGTTACTGGTATTCTTGAGCGATTTCACGAAGAGAGCCTGCTTGGTATCGCTGAGATCGGATGCAAACTCGCCCACCTGATAGGTTACGCCTCCCAATGTATACTCATAGGCTACGGCAAGCACCTGGTCGGTCTGCAGACTGGTTTTCAATGAGATATAACCCAATGCAGTATTGACCGTATACTCTGAAGAATTGAGCAGACGGGCACTCTCCAGCTTCTCATAATCGGCTCCGCCAACCAGTCCGCCTCCATCGAGAGTGGTTGCTGCCTGGTCGATGTCACGGGCAGCAGCATATTGGCTGTTCATCGCAGCATACTCAGTATTCGCCTGGTTAGAAGGCACCTGTCCGCTCGCCGTCCACATCGGGTTGCTCAGTTTCTGGTTCTCGCCCAGGTCGGTCAGGGCTACGATGTTTCGGGTATTGGTGGTATTGCCGGTTTTGTTGGTAACCCACACCTCCACACGGTTAATGGTGATGCCCGTGGTGAGATTAGGAAGTTTCTGCATCCAGGCATCATAATGGTTTCTGAAATACTGGGAGAGGAAGAAGTGGCGGTTCTCCTCATAATCGGCTACATTCAGTTCGAAAGGGGTGAGCTGCACACCGCCCCTGGTAGATACGCTCTTCGATGAGCTCTTCTTCTGCGAAGCTACCATCTGCAGCTTGAGTTTGCCAAACTGCATATCGGTTCTAACACCAAACAGACTGCTGGCGCCTTTGATGAGCGAAGAGTTGGAAGGGAAGGAGACATTGCCCGCCTCAACGAGTTTGATGATTTCATCTTCCTTGCCGTCGTACTTCAGTTTCATGTTCTGTGCATCGAAATCGAAGGTGGCATCGGTGTTGTAATTCAGGTTCATGTTCACCTTATCGCCCACCTTTCCGTTGACGTTGAGATTGATTTTCTCATCAAAATCCATCATCGTCGTCTTTCGGTTGCGGATAGGCAACGAAGGATTGTCGATGTTTTTCTTGTTGATACCGAACTTGAGTTCGGCAGAACCCTGAGTCTTCACTCTGATGCCACCAGGACCGAAGATTTTCTCGGCAGGTCCCAAGTCGAAGTGCATATCTGAGAAATCGAACTTCTCCTTGCCTTTTGCCTGGAAGATTTCATCGTTCTGCTTGCGGAAGTAGCTGTTGCGCTGCTGCTGTTCGGTCCATGCAAGATACTCTTTCGGAGTGAGCATGATAGGAGCCGAAAGCCAGGTTGAGCCCATGCGGTTGCCGATGATATAGCGGTCGATGGTATCGTTGTAGACTACCTGATATTGCAGATTATCAGGACGTTTCAGGTCGAGCGGACTCTGATAGAGGTCGCTCAGAGAGTAAGGTTGGGTGCGCTGAATCTGCCAGCGTGTATGCAGCAGCGAATCGGGAATGGTATCTTCATCGAGCTGCACGGGCTGGGCTATGCTGGTATGGGTTTTCTTTTTATCGTCCTGAAGTTGAGGCAAAGCTATCGCATAGCCGAAGGTTGCCACCATCAGCCAAGCCAATAGAAAAGATATGAATCTTTGCTTCTGTTTCATCGATAAAAAACTCCTAACTTATTTGATTTGCTTCAATGCCAGTTTCACAACCTGTTCTACCGGGAGATCAGGCTGTGCCTTGAGGATATCTACTACTACCTTGGCAGATGGTGCCGGCGAGAAGCCGAGCATGGTGAGGGCGCTTACCGCCTCATCCTTTACGTCATTGTTCACCATCACCACATTGCCTCCGCTGGCTGGCAGTTCGTCAGCAATGCCAAGGCTCACGATTTTATCTTTCAGGTCGATGATGATTCGCTGTGCTGTCTTCAGTCCGATACCCTTCACGGTTTTCAGCACCTTGTCGTTACCAGTAGAGATGATTTCGCAGAGTTCGCGTGGCGAGAGTGAAGAGAGAATCATACGGGCTGTATTTCCGCCTACTCCTGAAACGGTGATGAGGAGGCGGTAGAGTTCACGTTCCTGTTTGGTAGCAAAGCCGAAAAGGGTGAAAGAGTCATCTCTTCCACCAGCCACCAGCACTTCGTGAACATAGAGTTTCACTTCCTGTTTGCCCTGAATGGCAGTATATGTATTGAGCGATATATTGAGTCCGTAGCCCACCCCCGCAGTCTCAACAATAGCCAGCGCAGGTGTCAGTTCTGTCAGATCGCCATGAATATATTCTATCATTTTCTTTTTCTCCATTAAATTAATATATTAATAACGTGCGAAGGGCGGGATTATTGTAATAGAGTTCCATAAAATTACATCCCGACGTAGCATGTAATACGTCCCGACGCAGAGCCAGAGACGTCGGGACGCAGCAAAAGCTACGTCAGGACGTAGTTCAAAGCACATCGGGAGGTATCGGAAAGAGGATGTATGATGTTTCGCAACAAAATAACGAAACTGTAAGGCTCTTGCAGCAGATACCTTACAAATCTCCGCTTATTCATACCTAAAAACTATGATTTTACTACTTTTTGCAACTTTTATGAGTTAAAATTCTATTAAAACGTCACGTATTTCAAGAAAAAGCTATACTTTTGCAACCGGAAATAGAATGAAAAGCGGAAAACATATCCGTTGGATGACTAAACCGCAAGAAATAAAAACAACAAAATAAAAGAAATAAGACAATGAAGAAATTTAGAGCAGCCGTAGTAGGATACGGCAACATCGGTAAGTTTACAGTTGAGGCACTCGAAGCAGCTCCTGACTTTGAGATTGCAGGTATTGTACGTCGCCAGGGTGCCAAGGACAAACCAGCTGAGTTGGCAAACTATGAAGTAGTAGACGACATCACCAAGTTGAAGGATGTAGATGTTGCTATCCTCGCAACCCCTACCCGCTCTTGCCCTGAGTATTCAGAGAAGATCGTCGCCCTCGGTATCAATACCGTAGACAGTTTCGATATCCACACCAGCATCCTCGACTACCGTACCAAGCAGATGGAAAACTGCAAGAAGGCTGGCAAGGTAAGCGTTATCTCTGCTGGTTGGGACCCAGGTTCTGATTCTATCGTACGTGTTCTGATGGAGAGCCTTGCTCCTAAAGGCTTGACATATACCAACTTCGGTCCTGGTATGAGTATGGGTCACTCAGTTTGTGTTCGTGGCAAGAAGGGCGTAAAGGAAGCGCTCTCTGTAACCATCCCATTGGGTGAGGGTATCCACCGCCGTATGGTATACGTAGAGTTGGAAGAAGGTGCCAAGCTTGAGGATGTAACAGCCGAAATCAAGGCCGATCCATACTTTGCTCACGATGAGACCCACGTATTCGCCGTAGCATCAGTTGATGATGTAAAGGATATGGGTCATGGTGTGAACCTCGTTCGCAAGGGTGTATCAGGCAAGACTCAGAATCAGCGTTTCGAGTTCAATATGAGCATCAACAACCCAGCCCTCACCGCTCAGGTATTGGTTAACGTGGCTCGTGCTTCATTCCGTCTGCAGCCAGGTTGCTACACCATGCCAGAGATTCCAGTTATCGATATGTTGCCAGGAACCCGTGAGGAAATCGTTGCAACACTCGTATAATTGGGAGTGAAAAACGAAGAGTGAAGAGTGAAGAATTCACTTGCATCACAATAATAAAACGGCTCGCAAGAAGTTTCGAATTCTTGCGAGCCGTTTCCTTGTGCAAACATTAACCTATCTGCGATTATCTTCAAGAAAAGGCGTATAAGTTTTTCCAAATCATCTATCATCCATCACGATTTGGGCTTATCCCTCACGATTTTACTGATGATATAAGATAAAAAGGCTTTGTTTGCTATTGAAACAAGCTTCATTAGTCTGCGAAGTAAGCCTCAGTTCGATTTCTTTCAGATGATTCAAAAAATCATTGGTAATAGTATAAACATCATGCTTTAAGTTCATTGTTGCTTTGTGTTATAATCCATTGCAAGCATGTGAATTAGCTACAGAAGCCGTATCTATCGGCATGAAGAAGTAGATCTATTTAATAGTCGGCAGCCGCCAGCAAGGTTGCTGGCATATGGCAGCAACATTGTCGGCATATGGCAGCAAGGTTGCCGGCAGCTGCCGGCAACCATACGAAACTATATTTAAAAGGTAAATAATACAGGTTTCTAAGACTATTTAAATAACTTATCAAAAGCTATATTATTTATGCGTCATGATATCAAGCACCATATCATCGGTAGCTCTCATCGCATCGGCACCAATGCTCGTGAGGTTGTGGATGCACTTATCCACATCATCATCTACGATACCCTCGGCAGAGGTGACACACTTGCCTTCCATAGAAAGGAGGGCGGAAAGAAGAGCGGTGCTGACACCTGATGAAATCTTCAGGGCACAACTTGGTTTCGCTCCGTCACAAATCATACCGGTGAGATTGGCTACCATATTCTTGACAGAATTGCAGATGCGGGTATAATCGCCACCCATCAGATAGGTAATGCCGCAACTGCTGCCCGTACTGGCTACCACACAACCGCAAAGAGCTGAAAGCTTGCCTAAGCTCTGCTTGATATAGATGGCAGTCAGATGACTGAGCATCAGGGCACGGATCATTTCCTCCTCGGTATTCTCGTTCTCTAGCGCATAAACCACCACAGGATTCGTTGCACAGATGCCCTGGTTGCCGCTGCCGCTGTTACTCATCACCGGAATCATGGCACCACCCATACGGGCATCGCAGGCTGAAGCGGTGCGGGAGATGATATGCGAGAAAATATTATCGCCGAAGATACCGTGACTCAACGGACGGTCCATCGTCTTGCCCAAACAGTGGCCATAGTTGCCTTTGATACTCAACTCGGCAGCCTTCATATTATAGTCCCTGGTCTTGAGAATGAAAGAAATCTCATCAAGCGGAGCTGTTGTAGCAAACTCGTAAACCATCGGGAAATTGAGCTGGATGTCGTCATCAGCCTCATCGCCCACAGTACCGCCACGCTTATCGAGCACTACCTCACCATTACGCTCAACATACACAAAATGGGTATGTGAACCGGAGATAATTGCCGTAGCCTGGTCTTCACCGGCATGACAGATGATTTCGATATAGAGTTTATCCACATCACCCTGTTTCAGTTTGATGTTGATATCCGCATCCTTGATATATTGTTTGCCCTGCTCAAGAGTGTCGGGAGTGAGGTCTTTCAACACTTCCAGCTGATATTCAGGTTTTCCGATGAGCGCACCCAGCGATACGGCGATAGGCAAACCGATCATACCCGTGCCAGGAATGCCGACACCCATCGCATTCTTGAGCATATTAGGACTCAAAAGAACTTCAATACGTTCAGGGCGCTTGCCCAATGTAGTAGCAGCCTTGGCTGTACATAGTGCCACAGCCATCGGTTCGGTACAGCCGATGGCAGGAACCACCTCTTTATTAACGAGCGCAATGATGCGCTCACGCTTACTTTTCTCTAACATAATCTATATAGCTTTTATATAAATAACGTTCTTACCATTATTTCGGGTACAAAAATACAAAAAATAAACCGTATTCTTCTCTTTTCTCGAGAAAAATACGGTTTAAATCTATATTTCTTGATGAATTAGTCTTCCAACTGGAACAGAGGATCATCTGGAGTCAGCATGGTAGGCTTCTGGTCGAATTCCTTCAAGAGCTGCTCAGAAGCATACTTCTTGTTTACTACCAGGCGGAACATGTACTCGTTGAACCAATCGTTGGTCATGATGAAGCAACCGGCAAAACCATTGTCGGCACCCCAACTGTTCTCCACCTTCCACTTTACAGGCTTGCCATTGGCATCGAGATCTACAGCTGTCAGCGTCATGGCATGAGTAGAACCGCTATCAAAAGTAGCGATGCGGTCAGCCTTGTTCATTGGGAATGAGGTATTGAAGAGGCTAGCGTAATCGAAGTTGTCGAGTGCCAGATAGCCGCGCTTTCTATCAAGCTGCTTGCCAACATCATAACTTGAATACATCTTATGACCGTCCTTTAGAGAGGCGATGGCGAGCTGGGCTATCTCCTCCATAGGCAAGTTCAGATACTTCCAGTTATGACCATCGTAGGTGTGGCGGTCGTATTCTACCTCGTATGTCTTGTGGTAAGGACGGCGTGGATCGTTCATCACCATCAGGAAGGTGCCGTTGAGATCCTTGCCTACGGTTTCCTCATAGAAACTCTTAGGAGTATACTTCTTAGCCTCGCCAATCTGCTTGCCATCCTTGTCGCGGAAAGCATAGGTAAATTCCTTTACCGGTTCACCGAGAGTAAGACTCAGCATGTGATAAACCTGACCGAGCATCTCGTTCTTGCGAGCCTGGATAGCTGCAGATTTCTTGCCCTGAGCCACCATCTTGCGGAGTTCCAGACCATACTCGCGGAGCTTGCTGCTTACGAGACGGCTCATCTTGGAAGTATTGTTGCTTGAGAAGGTCTCAGGCTGGGCACTCATTGGTACGAGACCATACTTGCTTGCCAAATCGGCAACACCACAGAAAGTACCGCCATCATTGAGCGGATTCTTGAAGAAGAACTGCACCTGAGGATCCTCGATGCTCTTCTTGCCGAGGTCGATGACGCCCTGCAGCATGAGGTTGGCCTTCTCCAGCTGGTCATAGAAGAAGAGATAATCCTGAGAATACTCCACCACTCTACCCTGCTTGTCGTTGACAGCAAAGTTGGAACGGAGCACGTTGAAACCGCTGAACATCCAGCAACGGCCCGAACTCTTCTGGTTGTGAATGCTCTGCGAAGGAGTCTCGATGCTGAAATGAGTATCAACCGGGGCCTCATTAGCATGATTCTTCACAAGGTCATCAATGCTGTTGTTGGCAATCGCATTGAAGAGTGCCTTGTTGGCGACACCTGCCTGCTGGCTTTTCTCCATCTGCTGGAGAGCAGACTGACTGATGCCGCCACCCTTGGTCTGCGCCATCAGAGACATGGAAACCATCATCATGGTTCCCAAAAGTAATACGTTTTTTCTCATCACGATAAAGGTATTTATTTGCTTATTTTTATATAACTAATTCCGGATTTCATTCCTTTTTCAGAAATTTCCTTTGCAAAAATACAAAGAATAATCGGAAAAAGCGAAAATATTGCCTCAAAAGTGCTTTATATAGGAAAAAAGCATTATCTTTGCACAAGATTTTCACGAAGAAAACATGGACAAGAACAAGTTTAGTCTATTAAATAGTATAAAATACCCGGAAGATTTGAGACGGCTGAGCATTGACCAGCTGCCACAAGTCTGCAAAGAGTTAAGAGAAGACATTATCGACGAGGTTGCCGTCAACCCCGGTCATTTTGCCTCCTCTCTTGGCGTGGTGGAAATAACCGTAGCCCTACATTATATCTACAACACCCCATACGACCGTATTGTATGGGATGTAGGACATCAGGCCTACGGACATAAGATATTAACAGGACGCCGCGACAACTTCTGTACCAACCGCAAGTTGCACGGCATCCGTCCATTCCCTACACCTTTAGAAAGCGAATATGATACCTTCGCCTGCGGACATGCGAGCAATTCCATCTCCGCAGCACTCGGTATGGCCGTTGCCGCACGCGAAAACGGAGATACCAACAGGCACGTAGTGGCCGTCATTGGCGATGGAGCCATGAGCGGCGGACTGGCTTTCGAGGGACTGAACAACGTATCAAGTACACCTAACGACATGCTCATCATCCTGAACGACAACGATATGAGCATCGACCGGGCTGTGGGCGGTATGGAGAAATATCTCCTGAACCTCGATACCAACGAGACCTACAACCGCCTCCGTTTCAAGGCATCGCAGTGGCTGCACTCCAAAGGTTATCTCAACGATGACCGCAAGAAGGGCATCCTGCGTCTGAACAATGCGCTGAAATCGGCACTGAGTCATCAGCAGAACATCTTCGAGGGTATGAATATCCGCTACTTCGGACCTTTCGACGGCCATGACGTGAAGGAAGTGGCAAGAGTACTCAAACAGCTCAAGAGCATGAAGGGTCCTAAGCTGCTGCATCTGCATACCACCAAGGGAAAGGGATACGAACCTGCCGAAAAGAGTGCTACCATCTGGCATGCGCCAGGCAAATTCGATCCGGAAACGGGTGAGAGACTCATTGCCGATACCAGCAACCAGCCTCCTAAATATCAGGATGTATTCGGTGAGACGCTGCTGGAACTGGCTCAGAAGAACCCGAAGATTGTAGGTGTGACGCCAGCCATGCCTACAGGATGCTCCATGAACATCATGATGAAGGCGATGCCAAACCGTACCTTCGATGTGGGTATTGCCGAAGGACATGCCGTCACCTTCTCAGGAGGTATGGCGAAAGACGGACTCATCCCATTCTGCAACATCTACAGTTCGTTTGCACAGCGTGCCTACGATAACATCATCCACGACATGGCGCTGCTCAACCTGCCGGTTATCATGTGTCTGGACCGTGCCGGACTGGTAGGCGAAGACGGACCAACCCATCATGGTGCCTTCGATATGGCGGCTCTCCGTCCGATTCCGCATCTCACCATCGCATCTCCGATGAACGAGCATGAGTTGCGCAACCTGATGTATTCAGCCCAGTTGCCAGGTCATGGCAGCTATGTAATCCGTTATCCGAGAGGCAAGGGTGTGCTCGTAGACTGGCGCAACCCGATGGAGGAAATCAAGACCGGTACCGGCAGAAAACTGAAAGACGGAACCGATGTGGCTGTTCTCACCATCGGTCCTATCGGAAACGATGCCGCCCAGGCTATCGCTGAGGTAGAAGCCGAAACCGGAATGAGCATCGCCCACTACGATATGCGATTCCTCAAGCCACTCGATGAAGACATTCTGAAAGAGGTGGGCGAAAAGTTCAGTCGCATCATCACCATCGAAGACGGCGTTCGTATGGGCGGTATGGGCTCAGCCGTACTGGAATGGATGAACGACCATGACTATCAGCCAAAGATGACCCGAATGGGATTGCCAGATGAGTTTGTGGAACACGGAACCGTGGCACAGCTCAGGGAAATCGTGCATCTCGATAAAGAATCAATCAAAGAAGCAATTAAGAAATGAAAATAATCATAGCTGGCGCACATGCCATAGGTACTCACCTGGCGAGACTCCTGTCACGCAGCAATGAAGAGATTACGCTCATCGATGAAAGCGAAGAGCGCCTGGCCAGCATTGGCTCCGACTGCGACCTGCTCACCATGCTGGGCAAGCCTACCAGTCTTCAAATCTTACGCGATGCGGGGGTTGCAGATGCCGACCTCTTCATCGCCGTTACTCCGGTAGAAAGTACCAACATCACAGCTAGCATCCTTGCCAAGAACCTGGGTGCCAAAAGAACGGTGGCCCGTGTGGATAACCCGGAGTATATGGATCCTCAGGCTCAGGAATTCTTCAAAGAATTAGGTATCAACAAACTGATTTATCCGGAGATGCTCGCAGCCGTAGATATCAATAACGGACTGAAAATGAGCTGGGTGCGTCAGCGTTGGGATGTACACGACGGCGCACTCGTCATGCTCGGCATCAAACTGCGCGAAGGATGCGAGATACTGAACGAACCGCTCAAGAACATCAGTGGTCCTAACGACCCTTATCATGTGGTAGCCATCAAACGAGGCAGCGATACCATCATCCCTGGCGGTAACGACGAGCTGAAACTCTACGACCTCGCCTACTTCATGACCACCCGCAACTATATCCCATATATCCGCAAGATTGTGGGTAAGGAGCACTATGTGGATGTGAAGAACGTGATGATTATGGGTGGCGGACGCACAGCCGTAAGAGCCGTGAAGAAGATGCCGGAATATATGGAATGCAAGATTATCGAGATGAGCGAGGAGCGCTGCGAATATCTCAACGATATTCTCGATGAGAACAAGACGCTCATCATTCATGGAGACGGTCGCGACATTCCGCTGCTCGTAGAAGAAGGTATCCGCAGCACACAAGCCTTCGTGGCACTGACCGGTAACGCCGAAACCAATATCCTGGCATGTCTTACCGCCAAGAGAATGGGTGTGCGCAAGACGGTGGCTGCCGTAGAAAACGTAGACTACGTGAGCATGGCAGAGAGTCTGGATATCGGTACCATCATCAACAAGAAGATGATTGCCGCCAGCTACATCTACCAGATGATGCTCGATGCCGACGTGATGAACGTGAGATTCCTGATGAGCGCTAACGCTGATGTGGCTGAGTTTATAGCCAAAGAAGGTTCGAAGGTAACCCAGAAACCGGTGAAGGAACTCGGCATGCCTATCGGTGTAACCATCGGTGGACTGGTTCGCGGTGAAGAAGGAATGCTCGTTTCGGGTAATACACAGATAGAACCGGGCGACTCGGTAATGGTTTTCTGCCACAACATCAACATGAAGAAAATTGAGAAATACTTCATCTAAGCGTGAAGGAGATAGAGAAATACTTCATATATGATAAACAGCAAATTAATATATAAGATTTTAGGGCAACTGCTTTTCATAGAAGCATTCCTGCTCTTCGTCAGTCTGCTGGTAGCTTTCTATTACCAGCAGGACGACATCTTTGCCTTCATTGTGGCAACACTTACCACCATCGGAGGCGGACTGGTGCTGAAATGGCGAGGACACGGAGCCGACAACTCAATGTCGCGCCGTGATGCCTATCTCGTGGTAACGCTCTCATGGATTGTATTCAGTTTCTTCGGAACCCTCCCCTTCATGATAAGTGGATACATCAACAACTTTACCGATGCCTACTTTGAAACCATGTCGGGATTTACGACAACGGGAGCCACGATATTAGACGATGTAGAATGTTTCCCCCACGGACTGCTCTTCTGGCGTTCGCTCACCCAATGGATAGGCGGTCTGGGAATCGTGTTCTTCACCATCGCCCTGCTGCCTTCGCTTGTAGGAGGACAGACCAAGGTGTTTGCTGCCGAGGCAACAGGACCTATCAAGACAAAACTGCATCCCCGGCTTTCCACTTCGGCTAAATGGATATGGAGTATCTATCTGATGCTCACCATTGCCTGCATCGCATCCTACTATGTGGCAGGAATGAATCTCTTCGACAGTTTCAACTATGCGATGACCACTACGGCTACGGGAGGTTTCGCTACCCACAACAGCAGTACCTCGTTTTTCCATTCGCCGGCGCTGGAATACATCTGTGCCTTCTTCTGCTTCCTGTCGGGTGTTAACTTCACCCTGCTCTATGCAGCCGTCATCAAGTTCAAGATTAAGGATCTGTTCAAAAATTCAGAGTTTAAGTTCTATATGCTCCTCGTTACAGCCTTCACGGCTTTCATCATGGTAGAGCTGATAGCGATGCGCAACTACGATGTGGAGCATGCCTTCAGAAGTGCTATCTTCCAGGTGGTTTCTTTCATCACTACCACCGGTCTGTTTAACGACGATGCTGCTGTGTGGCCTCACGTTACCTGGGTGGTATTGGCAGCCAGCATGTTCTTCGGAGCCTGCTCGGGCAGTACGAGTGGAGGTTTGAAATGTATCCGTGGCGTGATGCTGGTAAGAATGGTGAAGAATGAATTCCGCCAGATTCTGCATCCTAACGCCGTGCTGCCATTGAAGATTGATGGTGTGAACGTACCGATGCAGAAGCGGGTTACGCTGCTTGCCTTCCTCACCACTTATCTCATCATCTGTCTGGTGATATCGTTCACGATGATTGCCATGGGCATCGACAATACCAATGCCATCACCATCACACTGAGTTGTGTGGGTAATGTAGGACCTACGCTGGGTACGGAAATCGGACCAACCATGTCGTGGAGCGAACTGCCGGATGTGGCAAAATGGTTCTGTTCGCTGATGATGCTCATCGGCCGTCTGGAGATATTCAGTGTGCTGGTTATCTTTACGCCAGCGTTCTGGAGAGAAAACTAACCTTCCCAGAGAGGAGTTGGAAACTAATAGAGAAAAATGATATTTGGAGTAAGAAATACGCTTACTAGACTAAGTATATTTCGCCCCCAAAAGCGGTATATATAATAAGGTATAGGCTCAAAAGGCCTTAACTGAAGAGTAAGAAACGCTGTTATCGAGCACTATTATAAACTAAATATAAGTAAAAATGAAACCATTAAAATTTCAACCGCTATTAAAATCCACCATCTGGGGTGGCAGTAAGATTATCGCTTTCAAACATCTCGACGTAAAGCAGAAGAATGTGGGAGAAAGCTGGGAAATCTCTGGAGTACCAGGAAATGAAAGCATCGTAGCCGATGGCGAGATGCAGGGCAAGAGCCTCAACGAGGTTGTTGCAGAACTGAAGGGGAGTTTCCTCGGAGAAGAGAACTACAAGCGTTTCGGCAATGAGTTTCCACTGCTCATCAAGTTTATCGATGCCAACCGCGACCTCTCTATCCAGGTGCATCCTAATGACGAGATTGCCAAGAAGCAGGGTAAGGAGCGCGGCAAGACAGAGATGTGGTATGCGCTGCCAAGCGAGCCGGATGCCAAGCTTTACAATGGCTTGAAGATGCAGATTACTCCTGAGCAGTACAAGGAGATGGTGGAGAATGATACCATCACCGATGCCCTGGCTCAGTATGAGGTAAAGGAAGGTGACTGCTTCTTTATCCCAGCCGGCAGAATCCATGCCATCGGAACAGGCTGTTTCGTTGCCGAGATTCAGCAGACCAGCGATGTTACCTATCGCATCTACGACTTCAAGCGCAAGGACAAGGATGGCAACTATCGCCAGCTCCACACCAAGGAGGCTGCCGAGTGCATCGACTACACCGTATTGCCAGACTATCGCCAGCACTACACTCCTGCCAAGAATCAGGGTGTAAGCATGGTACAGTGCCCTTACTTCACCACAGCCGTTTATGATCTCGATGAGCCAATGACGCTGGATTATTCAGAATTGGATAGCTTCGTGATTCTGATTGGTCTGAAGGGTGAGGCTAAGATTACCGACAACGAGGGTAACGAGATTACGCTCCAGGGCGGCGAGAGCATCGTAGTTCCAGCCTCTACCCAGACATTGAAGGTAGAAGGAACCCTGAAGTTCCTGGAGACATACGTATAAATTTAAAGGTAAAAAAGTAAAAAGGTAAAAAGGGAAAAAGGTAAAAAGAGCCTGGCGGGATGTCATCTGCCTGCTTTCTTTTTACCTTTTTCCCTTTTTACCTTTTTACTTTTTTACCTTTTTACCTTTCTAAGTATTTTTCCACATCCGCCTGAATCTTCTGAAATTCCGGTGAGAACTGGTAGAAGGTGTTTTTCTTCATCATCATTTTTACCTTGCCCAGACTATTCTCATAGCATGCCATCTCGGTGCGGGCCTGCTCGGAATGGATGGCACGGTCGCGGATTTCATTCTCCCTATCATTGCGCAAAGCATCGCAAACACTCTGGACGATGGGACTTACTACCAGGTCGAAGAGATGATGACCCTGAATATATAAATAGGTATTGCTCTCGTTTACACCCAGATTATTGAGGTAAAGAGCCATTTCATCCAACTCATCCTTAAACTTCTTGAAGCGGCGCTCCAGCTGGAACAGCTTTGCCCGCACCTTCTTTCCCAAATAATCTATCGCCCATTTAGGATCCTGGATACGGACTGAAGGCAGCATGATGACCTTATCAAACTCTGCCATATCAAAATGCATCGACATCTTGCGATGACGCACATAAAACAGCATGTGCCATAAGAAAAGAGGCCAGATGGTACGGGAATAGGACTCAAGGAAACGCTCGAAATCGAAGATGCGACGGTCGTTGAGCGTCACCATTACACAGGTTTCGTGCAATCCTCTGGCATAACATTGGAAGTTTTCGATAGCATAGGCATAGGTATGGAAGATGAAAGGATTCTCCAACATCTGCTGGGATGACTCGGTTGAGCCCTGACGCAAATAATCGTAATCGGCATCTACACAGGCTATCATATCTCTACCGACACCCTTCAGCATGCTGGAGATAGCAGCCTTCTTGCCTCTGTCTAAATGCTGGTTACGGGTAGGAAGCATGATATCAAAATAGCGTTTTTCATTCTCAAACTTTCCCAGTACAGAACGCCAGAAGAAGACATCATCGTAGCTCTCGACGTAAGCCACAATCTTGCGCCGAGCCTTCTTCGAAGTCATCTTATTGGCTGCCTCGAAGAACTGGGAATTGATATTATCAGTTAACCGTTTAGCCATAATACTTCTTTTTCACTTATATCGTGATGTCGCTCACATCCGTCACCCTATCGGTCCATCCGTCCATGACCACAGCAGGACTGTGGGTGGTCATGATGATCTGGATGTTCGGATTAAGCTGCAGCACCAGACCGATGAGCTGCTTCTGCCATTCGAAGTGAAGGCTGATTTCCGGCTCATCCATAAAGAGGACGTATGACTGGTTGTCCTCCACCAGCACGGTGAGGAGGATGGCAAGAATCTGCTTCTCACCAGCCGAGAGCTGATAAGGCAAAAGCTGCTCGCCTATCTGATTGAAGCGGATTTCGTTGGCAGTACGGATGATGGTCTTGCCGGTATCCTTGAAAAGACCATCTACCATATCCTGGAACAGTTTCTTCGGTTCACTCAGTTTCTGAGCCTTGAAGGCGGCATCCGGTTCGCCGCTCTGAAGCACGGCGATGATGCGGTTGCCGATGTTCACCTGATAATCCAGATACTTGCGCTGCAGCTGGAAGAGCTGCCAGTCGAGTTCGGTAACCAGGGTAAGGTCTATCTTGTTGATCATCTCGGCATTCATCAATGGTCTATCTACCGAGCGGATTACATCATATCTAATCCACTTTGCCTCCTCCGGCTCCACCTTCAGATGCACACCTTTGATCATGTGACTAGGGAATTCGCCGCCAGCCGCCAGACCCTTTATCACCTTATTTAATATAGTACTCTTGCCCACGCCGTTTACACCACTCAGGATATTGACACGGCGGTCGAGGTTCCAAAGAATATGTTTGGTACCGCTCCAGAGAGATTCAATCTCTATCTGTTTGATATAATCAGCATATTTCTGCATAAGAATTATCTCCTATTCTAAAAAATATACCGCAAATATAGTAAAATTCCTCGAATTTTTGTACCTTTGCACTCGATTTTATTCAAAAATAGGAAGATTTAAATAGAAATAAGGAAAAAATGGATAACAAACGACCTCTTATCGCCCACCTGTGCCTCTTCTGTTCAGGTGCATTCTGGGGAATGATGGCTCCTATAGGCAAGGCAGCAATGCAAAACGGCATCGACGGCATCGACCTGGTGAGCTTCCGTGTATTGGGTGGCGCCCTCCTCTTCTGGATTGCATCATTCTTCACTAAAAGAGAACATATCCCTACCAAGGACATCATCAAGATGGCAGGTGCCGGCATCTTCGGACTGGTATGCAACCAGTGCTGCTATACCATCGGTCTGAGTCTCACCTCGCCAAGCAACTCCAGCATCATGACTACCTCGATGCCTATCTTTGCGATGATTCTCTCGTTCCTGATTCTGAAGGAACCTATCACCAGGAAGAAGGCTATCGGTGTGCTGATGGGATGCAGCGGAGCCTGCATCATCATCCTGACAAGTGCTACGGCTGGCAATGCCAAGGTGGGAAACATCTGGGGCGACCTGCTCTGCATCTCGGCACAGCTTTCGTTCGCTCTCTATCTGGCGCTCTTCAAGCCGCTGGTTCAGAAGTATTCGCTCTTCACGGTTAACAAATGGATGTTTACCTGGGCAACCCTCTTCATCTGGCCTTTCACGTTAGGACATGTATCGGACATTCCTTTCACCCAGGTTCCGATGAGCACCTGGTGGGAAACGGGCTACGTCATCTTCTTCGGCACCTTCCTGGGTTACATCTGCATGATGATTGGTCAGAAGACGTTGCGCCCTACCGTGGTGAGTGTATATAATTATGTGCAGCCGCTGGTATCGGTTACCGTGAGTGTTATCGTGGGTCTCGCCGTATTCAAAGGCATGCAGGCAATAGCCGCCGCCCTCATCTTCTCCGGTGTATGGCTCGTGATAAAGAGCAAATCAAAAAATGATATCGACAAGCACGACCACAGTCTGGCTTACGAGAAAAGACATGCTTAAAAGATATAATGTCGATTTATAAAACAGAAACTGTCCCCATCTGAAATAACAGATGAGGACAGTTTCTGTTTTATAAAAAAAGATATCAGCAACCGAAATAAACCATCAATCCGCCCAATACGATATACAACAGGGCGTATGGGATAGCCGAACGGAGAATCTCTCCATCCTTTCCCTCCATATCGCAGGCTGCTGTAGCGATGGCGATGCTCTGCGGACTGATCATCTTGCCACCCGTGGCTCCCGTGGTATTGGCGGCAACCAGCCAGTTCTCCTGACCACCCTCCATACCAAAGAATGTGCTCTGTCCCGTCATACCCAACTGGTTGGCTACATGAGCCTGGAGCTTGGCAAAAAGGATATTCGAAGAGGTATCAGAACCCGTAACGAAGGTTCCGATGGCACCAATCATCGGCGCAACCAGAGGATAGAAATCACCCGTCACAGCCACCAGACCAGAGGCGATGGAAGTAATCATTCCCGAATAGTTCATCACACTCGCCAGGGCTATCAGCGAACAGATGGTCACCACCGTCTTTCGCAGATTCACCATGGTACGGGCAAGAATCACCATCAGTCGCTTAAGGCTCAATCCCTGTATCAGTCCACCAATCGTAGCACCCAGGAAGAGCATCAATCCTGCATTGGAAATCCAGCCAAACTTAAAGGTGCTGTCGAGCACTGGCAGATGAACCGCACTCACCAGATGACTCTTGAGGAAAGCATTGACCGGAGGACAGAGTGCGCCGGAAACCAGGATGAATATCAATATAAAGAGGTAAACGCTCCATGCCTTCAGGCTCTCGGCAAGCGTAAAGGTTTCCTTATCCTGCACCTTGCTCTTTCTGGCAAACACCTTGGCGTATGCGATGATGGCAATAATGGCTGCCAGCGAGCCGATGATGGCTGGAGTCTCCGAACCGAGATAATAGCCGCAGACAAACTGCACTACCACGGAAATCACTCCCACCCAGAGGGCGATGATGAGATTCTTGATAAGATTGTGCTTATCGGTAAGCGTCAGGATGATGAAAGGCAGGATGATAAAGAGAGGTGCCAGCTGGATAATGGCGAAGGCCGAAGTCTCGCAAATCTGTGCCGCCGAAGCCGATCCGCTTTCAGCCACCTCGTTACAGAGTGTAGTAACCGGTACACCCACGGCACCAAATCCCGTAGCCACGGTATTACCGATTAAGGAAACCAGAGCCGAGAACATCGGTTTGAATCCGAGTCCGATGAGGATGGCAGCAGGTATCGCCACCGCCGTTCCGAAGCCCGCCATACCTTCGAGCAGTCCGCCGAATCCCCATACGAGGAGCAGCACAAGCAGTCCCTTATCATCGGTAATCGATGTAAACTGCTTCTTGATTACCTCTATCTGCTTGCTTTCCACGAGGATATTATAGCTGTAGATAGCCATCAGGATGATGATGAGAATCGGGAACACCGCCTTCAGGATGCCTTCCACCACCGCCCATCCCGTCAGGGCGATTACGCTATCCTCCGCATGTTCCGGGGCTATCATGCCTAGCGGCGAAGCGGCGAAGAGAGCGAGCAACACGGTAACTACGAGCGTCAGCAAGGCGCTCTTATGACCTGCCATCTTGAAGCCGAGCATCAGGATGAACAGCAACACGATGGGAATAATAGAAACTATTGATGCCATAAGCCATTCAGTTTTTAAATGTTTTCGATTGCTAAATTTTATGTTTATGACTGCAAAAATAACATTTTTCTTTGAAAAAAGAAAGCATTTTTTGAAAAAATCTTTTATAAGATGTCCGATTTTTCAATTTCATACGTCTATAGAATGTAAAGGTTATGAGAACAGAAGAATTCAACCATATCATCCTACCGATGCGCAGCAACTTGAAAGCGTATGCGCTAAGGTTGACTGAGAGTGACGACAATGCCGAAGACCTCGTGCAGGAAGTCATGCTCAGGCTGTGGGACATGCGCCAGAATATCCAGGCAGAAGATAACCTCAAGGCACTAGCCATCACCATCATGCGCAACAAATTTTATGACCAGTGCCGACATGAGGAGCGGAACTTCACCACCGACAGGGTGATGGAAGTACCCATAGAAGACCGGCGGGCAGAGCAACGGGACGAGGTAAACCTCATCAAGCAGATAGTGGCACAGCTTCCGCCCTTGCAGCAGCAGATATTCCGCATGAAGGAGATAGAAGGCTATACTGCCGATGAAATCATGCAGATAACGGGATGTACTGCCGATAATCTCCGAAAGAATCTCTCCAGAGCCCGACTCAAAATCAGAGAGACCTATATGAATATCGTGAAACAAAACAGAACAAAATAAAGAAGGAGGAAAGAAGATGAACAATAAAATAAAAAGAATCGATGAATTCAAGGGTATCAATGAATTCAAGACGATACAGGACTTGCTCGACAAGTATATGGATGGTGCCACATCCAATGAGGAAGAGGCAACGCTCAGAAAATATTTCGAAGAGCATACCAATGATATTCCGGAAGAATGGGAATCCTATCGCGCCCTCTTCAGCTATATCGGATTCGAACAGATGAATCTTTCTCAAATTCTAAAAGAAGAAGAGAAGGAGGAGGTTTTCGAAAAGAAAGATATCGAGAAGGAAGAAATTCCAAAGAAGGAAGCTTCTCGCAGCAGATGGCTCAAATATTTCGGCACTTCTGTGGCAGCCGCCGCCATCATCGCATTCCTGATTGTGGGCATCCAGAAGATAGCCCAGCCTCAGCCTGAATGTTATGCGGTTATCGATGGAAAGGTTTATACCGACCAGGAGTTCGTTCATAACGAAGCCCTGGATGCCCTGGATGATGTTTCGGCAGATTCCGAAGATCCATTCAGTGCCCTGGATATGATGAAACAATAAATTCATCTTTTAGATGAAACAATCAATCAAACTATAAAGTATAATATATATATAATAAGGTATAGAATATGAAACGATGCAACTTGATAAAACGCTTCTTCATCGGACTGCTTCTTATCGTGGTAGCCTCGATTTCGGCTAATGCCCAGGAGGGACTATACGTAAAAAGTATATTCCAACGCTTCGGGCATGCCAAGGGATGCAAGATGGTTACGATGCAGAATACGCAACTCAAAGGTTACAGGCTCAAGATATACAAGAGCCTGGTATATAAGAACCATGCCACGGAAATAGCCCACTATCTGAAGTCCGACCGCAAGGCTGCGAAAAAGATCAGAGAGGTGGTGGAGAATGGCAAGATGGTGAGCGGCTATTACATGATGGCTCCCTTGAGCAATGGCGACAACCGCTTTATCCTCTTCAGTAATCCGAATAAAAGCAAGGGAACCGTGATTTATATCGAAGGCAATCTGTCGCCCGAAGACATCATGCAACTCTGCTATTCCAGAAGATAGAAACAACATTTTTCTTCTGGAATCTTCTCAATAAGAATAAGAAACAACATAAAATATAGTATTATGAATATCAAAAACGTAATGATGATGGCTGCCATGATGCCAGCCTTCGCCCTTGCTGAAACCAACAGCAACAGTGCACCAGCCTCGGTAGAGGCTAACGACACCACAATCAGAGTGAACGACCAGAACATCGTCATCAAACAGGATGGTGAACAGACTTCTGTAAAGATATATAAGATGAACGGCAACGAGATGACCAAGATTTCCGAAACCCAATTCATAGATGGTCAGGAAGTAGAAAAGGTATTTGTCACCTCGCCTTTCATCCCTCAGACCTTGAGCAAGCGCAAGCGCAGTCTGGAGAGTCATTATCCAACCTTCTTCTTCGGCTGCAGCCAGTTGCCAGGCAGCAGGGGAAGCATGGGAGGCAACAACGAGATGCACAGTCGCGACTCCAAGTCGTGGGAATGGGGCATCACCCTCACCAGTCTCTGCTTCCGCCTTTCCAACGAAATGGCGCTCACCTCCTCTCTCTCCATCGGACAGGTACACCACCATTTCAAGGACAATTATGTATTAAGCACCGAAAACGGGGTATCGGCAATGACTCCGATAGAAGGCGAGACGCTGAAGAAAAGCTATATCAGCTACAATGTGCTCCGCCTGCCTATCATGCTGGAGTGGCAGAAGCGCATAGGATGCCATGATGCATTCCTGGCGTTAGGTCCATCGGTAGAATACCGCTGGCACGAGCATTCCCGCTACTTCATAGGCAAGCACAAGCATACCGAAACGGGCGATATCAACCTCAACCCTATCGGCTTGAACCTCGAGGCCCGTGCCGGCTACTCAGGAGTGATGCTCTACGCCCGTGCCGGAATAACCCCGCTGCTCAACAAGACCAAGGCTCCCGAATGCTACCCGATGACCATCGGCTTAGGATTTAGATTGTAATTTCTCTCAAAAAAGTGGCGATAAGTGTGCGAAATCTCATAAAAAAACATAGATTTCGCACACCTATCGCCACTTTTTGCTGTTTACCGGCCAAACTCGGAAGTGAAACACAGCCAAATTGGGTAACGAATCGCAGCCAAATTAGGTAACAAATCACAGCCAAATTAGGTAATTTTGCCCATTTTTCTGCTAAGAAATGCCCGAATACCACAAACGTGGTAGCAGGAATACTACTCATATGCTATTTCAGAATCCAAAAAATCGCCGTACCTTTGCAGCGTCAATCAGAACAAACGGCATGATGACTTTCAGAAGGACATCAGAATGTCTTTCAGAGAGAGAACATCAATCTGATTTCTGGGCGACAATTTATATAAATGAATAAGATTGAATATTAACGTAAAATTAAAGAAAGGACATAGATTATGAGTACAGAAAAGAAACTTCGCTTTGAGACACTTCAGTTGCATGTAGGTCAGGAAAATCCAGATCCAGCTACCGACGCTCGTGCGGTGCCTATCTACCAGACCACAAGTTATGTGTTCCGCAACTCTCAGCACGCTGCCGATAGATTCGGACTCCGTGACGCAGGTAACATCTATGGTCGCTTGACCAACTCTACTCAGGGTGTATTCGAAGACCGTGTAGCTGCCCTCGAGGGTGGTGTAGCAGGTTTGGCTGTCGCTTCTGGCGCTGCCGCCGTTACCTACGCTCTACAGAACATCCTTCAGAATGGCGACCACATCGTAGCTGCCGACAACATCTACGGTGGTACTTATAACCTCATCACTCATACATTATCCACACAGGGTGTCAGCTACACCATCGTGGATCCTCGCAACTTCGAGCAGGTAGAGGCTGCCATCCAGGACAATACCAAGGCTCTTTATGCAGAGACCTTCGGAAATCCTAACTCTGATGTAACCGATATCGATAAGTTGGCTGAGATTGCTCATCGCCACAACATCCCATTGATTATCGATAACACCTTCGGCACTCCATACCTCATCCGCCCTATCGAGCACGGAGCAGATATCGTGGTTCACTCTGCAACCAAGTTCATCGGCGGTCACGGTTCATCTCTCGGTGGTGTCATCGTAGATGGCGGTAAGTTCGATTGGAAGGCAAACGCCGACAAGTTCCCTACTCTCGCTAAGCCAGACCCATCTTATCATGGTGCAGTATTCGCAGATGTAGCCGGAACAGCAGCCTTCGTAACCCGAATCCGTGCGGTCATCCTTCGTGATACCGGTGCAACCATCTCTCCATTCAACGCCTGGATTCTTCTTCAGGGCTTGGAGACATTGAGCCTCCGTGTAGAGCGTCACGTTCAGAATGCATTGAAGGTGGTAGAGTATCTGGAGAACAATCCTAAGGTGGCAAAGGTTAATCACCCAGCCGTTCCTTCTCATCCAGACCATGAACTTTACAAGAAGCTCTTCCCTAACGGCGGTGGTTCAATCTTCACCTTCGATATCAAGGGCGGCGAGAAAGAGGCATGGGAGTTCATCGACCACCTGCGCATCTTCTCTTTGCTGGCTAACGTAGCCGACGTGAAGTCACTGGTTATCCACCCAGCAACAACCACTCACTCTCAGTTGAGCCCAGAGGAGTTGGAGGAGCAGCACATCTATCCTTCTACCGTTCGATTGAGCATCGGTATCGAGAACATCGACGACCTGATTGAGGCACTCGATGAGGCATTTACCTACGTAAAGTAAATATTTCGAGGAGTTAAGGAGTTAAAGGAAGTTAAGGAGTTAAGACAATAGTATTATTGTTCAAACTTAGCTTTCAAAGTTCCTTAATATAAGGGAAAAAGCATTTGTCTTAACTCCTTTAACTCCTTAACTTCTTTAACTTCAAAAGTAAAAAAAATGGCAAAGATATATAAGCAGATTACTGATTTAATCGGTAAGACCCCATTGGTAGAATTGGGTAAGTATTCAGCATCCAAGGGTTTGGAAACCCCTGTGATTGCTAAGGTAGAATTCTTCAATCCTGGCGGAAGCGTAAAGGATCGTATCGCCCTTGCGATGATCGAAGACGCTGAGCAGAAGGGCATCCTGAAACCAGGTGCCACCATCATTGAACCAACCAGCGGTAACACGGGTGTAGGTCTGGCTCTGGTATCAGCCATAAAGGGCTACCACCTCATCCTCACCATGCCTGAAACCATGAGTGTGGAGCGCAGAAACCTGGTGAAGGCTTACGGCGCAGAGGTGAGACTGACCAGCGGTAAAGACGGAATGCCTGGCGCCATCAAGGCTGCCGAGGAACTCCGCGATTCCATCCCAGGCTCTGTGATTCTGGGACAGTTTACCAACCCATCCAATCCTGCCAAGCACTATGCCACAACTGGACCAGAAATCTGGGCTGATACCGATGGCAAGATTGATATCTTCATAGCCGGTGTAGGAACAGGTGGAACCATTTCGGGTATCGCCAAGTATCTGAAGGAGCAGAATCCAAACGTGAAGGTGATTGCCGTAGAGCCTGCCACATCGCCTGTATTGAACGGCGGACAGAGCGGTCCTCACAAGATTCAGGGCATCGGTGCAGGTTTCATTCCAGAGACTTACTCTTCAGAATATATCGATGAGGTATTGGACATTCAGAACGATGATGCCATCAAGGCAGGTCGTGACCTGGCTCAGACCGAGGGCCTCTTGGTAGGAATCTCATCAGGTGCCGCCGCCTTTGCAGCCACCGAGATTGCGAAGCGTCCTGAGAACAAGGGCAAGAAGATTGTAGCCCTCTTGCCAGATACTGGCGAGCGTTATTTAAGCACTGTACTCTACGCTTTCGAGGAGTATCCATTGTAATTCACAATCGGATATTTTCTGATGAAAGCAAAATCTATCATAATTTCCCCAACCAGCTTTCCCATAGCAGGTTGGGGATTTTTATTTATCGGAACTTCATATATATTTGCAAATGCGATACCACCCCAATTCCTTCTGCAACTTGCGAGAATCGAGTATAAATTCTAGCCTTTATCATTTAAAAGATTCTAAAAATCAATAAATATCATTACGAGTTCCCATAGTGGGAACTCTCATTTATTTTATTTTTTCTATCTTTGCAAAAGATTACCACTTTGGAGGCGCCACGACAAAAACAGTAATTTGTGGATCTCTACTTCCGAAAGCCAACGGAGGCGGAGACAGGGGAATTTGTGTCCGAAGCCAAAGAGCGATACCAAACATCTTCTGCTCTGTTCACGGTGACACGGTGACACGATGACACTAGTTTTTCAACTTTTCGCCTCGCACGCGGGCAGGCAGGAACTTTCGGCTTGATTTTTCCTGCCTGCCCGCGCGAGAGTAAATCTTCAGAAATCACTGTCATAAGTGTCACCCTGTCATCCAGAAGCAGGTTACTTCCGAATCAAAAGTCAAAGACTTACGGTGCAAAAGTCAGGGACTTACGACGCAAAAGTCAGGCACTTACGCCCCGTAATCCCCTGGCTTACGAACCGCAATCCAATCATAAAGCCCTTAAAAATCAAACAAGCCAGGCATTTAGAAGTGATACCAAGCAAGGCATGTAAAAGGGCTTACAAACACCAGAGCAAAGAGAATCTATGAAAAAGTATGAGCAACTGTGAGCAAGTATAAGCAACTGTGAGTTGCCTCCTCACCGATTTCGTATCTTTGCATTGTGATTCAGAGATACTCAGCGGTTCCAATCAGCAAACTATAGTAAGGCGTCCCCATAGCAAGATATTCGAAGATTATGCAAATATAGGAAAAAAGGCAACATCCATACACACAATATTAGAACTCTTACAACATATCAAACAGGTAAAAGCAGATGTGATGCCGTTTATAAAGAATCCAAAAGATATGACTATCTGGTCAGACGAATACTTTCTGCAATTGGCAAAAATGATAAACTTTGAATCGCTAAGGTATCTTCCTCCCCTATCACATGGGGGCAGTATCAGTTTTAAAAACGGACATTAAAATATCATTTACCGAAAAAATACAAAGTAAAGTACCACAAAAACACAAAGTAAAATACCGTTAAAACACAAAGTAACTGTAGAAAACATGATTTACGATAAAGCAATATCAAGGGGAGACAGAGTAAAGGTTATAGCTTTGGCTACATTAAAAGACATGAAAAAGCAAAGAAAAAAGCTAAATTTTCGATAGAAAACAAACTTTTTCTTAGTTTTCTATCGAAAATTTGACTCTTTATCCGAAAAGTTCATTCATCCTTACCTCACTAAGTAATACCGCCCTAACTACCTATTTTTATATAGTTAGGGCGGTGCTATCGCAAACATATCCTCTTTTCCTCCCCTATCACATGGGGGCAGTATCAGTTTTGAAAACGGACATTAAAATATCATTTACCGAAAAAATACAAAGTAAAGTACCACAAAAACACAAAGTAAAATACCGTTAAAACACAAAGTAACTGTAGAAAACATGATTTACGATAAAGCAATATCAAGGGGAGACAGAGTAAAGGTTATAGCTTTGGCTACATTAAAAGACATGAAAAAGCAAAGAAAAAAGCTAAATTTTCGATAGAAAACAAACTTTTTCTTAGTTTTCTATCGAAAATTTGACTCTTTATCCGAAAAGTTCATTCATCCTTACCTCACTAAGTAATACCGCCCTAACTACCTATTTTTATATAGTTAGGGCGGTGCTATCGCAAACATATCCTCTTTTCCTCCCCTATCACATGGGGGCAGTATCAGTTTTGAAAACGGACATTAAAGGGAGTAGGATTCCTTATTTTATGAGAGAAAAGAGAGTTCATTTGCAACAACCATTTCCCTTATATAATAAGGTGTAAGCTCGGGAAACATGAGCTTGAACCAAAATGAACCAATCACCAAAGTTTAAAGAACCTTAAAAGATTCATTTTCATTTGAAAATATCTTTTAAAATGACTATATTTGCAATGCCGTTGAGATAAACACGACAAACATTAAAAAAAATCATAATCTAAAAAGTAAATGAGTAAGAATATCACAGAACAATCAGTCTTTGGAGTTTATTCTCAGAAAGAGAATCAAGTAACATCGGCACTCCTCAAAATCTTAGAAACAGATTGTGGGGGGGGGCAGTTTGTTAGATGAAATTCTTCAGCGAATTGATGAAGGAAATGGACTGCCAGAAAAAACATTAAAGATTGAAACTCAAAGTTATATTGACGACACAGACATCCATAGTATACCAGATGGTTTAATCTCTTGCAACTATGCTTTCAACATTTATATTGAAAACAAACTGTCTGATGTCATCAAGCTACCCCAACTAGAAAATCACAAGAAGTTGATTGTCGAAGACAGAGATGAACGCAATAAACTCATCTATATCACTACACACGACAAACGACCAGAAATTCTTCCCCAAGAGATAATTTGGACGAATTGGACCACCCTGATGAATATCCTCAATGATTATCAGCAAGATGTTCCGAATCCAGTCCTCAGCTATCTCATAGAACAGTTTGAGCTTCTTATTACCTCATTAGGTTTATATGATGATCACGAAAACCGCGTCATCATAGTAGGCGGAAGATGGGGCGAGCCTATTGCTTTGGAATATAATTTCTATGCCTGTCAAGGCGGCAGAAGCTTCAAGAATGCCAAATACTTAGCATTCTATTACGCTCAAAGAATCCAATATCTCTTTGAAATAGAAAAAAAGCTAGAAAATGTAGATATCAAAGAGTTAAAAGAATATGTTCCAGAAGAGTACTTTGCTAAAAAGGAACCTCTATACAAACCAGAGAAACGAACATTCTTCAAGCTCAAGAAAATAGAAGAATTCTCACCTGCCATTCAAAATGATTCTTTCGGAAAGACCGGAAGACGCATAGCCTTCACACAAGGCCAGACCTACACCACTCTTGAAAGAATCCGAAAGGCAAAAGTGACCTCAGAACTTAGATTTTAAATACACTATATTATGGCAACAACTGTAAAAGAAGGTAATTTTATTTACCGCATTAATCCAGACAAGCCCACAGAGCTTCAAAGAGCCACGATGGGGAGTAACAGCTGGAGTTTCGTCTGCGGATGTAATGGAGCCCAGATCTTTGACATTATCACCAAGGGCAGTGATATCATCATGAGCACCTCCATGGGTACTTATGTTCGCTCGCATAGCGGAACCGTAACCAAGAAATAACGATATAACAGCATAAAAGACATGATGGCTATACTAGGATTCATAGGCGTATTGGTTATTGCTTTTGTCATCCTCGGCTTAATTGGCTGGGGTGTGCAAGCCTTGGGCTTTGTCGCCTCTTTCCTAGGTGAAGGTATCACTGGGTGTATCGGATGCTTCTGCAAATTCTTTTGGGTCATCCTTGTTGCATTCATTTTTCTAGCATTAATTTTATAACACAGAAGATTATGGAAATCAACATTTTTAAAACTGTCACTATCATAGACAGAGAAAATTAATTGAAATATATTAACAAAAAAAAAAAAGAATAGCTAAACTTCCTAAAAGCATAAAATCTATTGGAGAATGGGCTTTTTTCGATTGTGAACTATTGGAAAAGATTGATCTTTCTGAATGTGAGAAGCTGGAAACAATTGGAGATGGAGCATTTAAATACTGTTCGTCGCTGAAAGAAACTAAACTTCCTAAAAGCATAACTGCTATTGGAGAAAGCGCTTTCAGTAGCTGTGGACAATTGGAAAAAATTAATCTTTCCGAATGTGACAAATTAGAAAGAATCGATGATGAGGCTTTTAAAGAGTGCGAAGCTCTCAACGACAGTTTTTTAGCTTCATACTTCAAAAGAAAAGAGGAGAAGAAAATAGAAGAAAAAAGACTTAAAGAAGAAAAACTAGAAGCTGAAAGAAAACTCAAAGCTGAAGAAGAAAGCGATAAGGCTGCCAAAATAGCAGGTCTTATATTACTCTTCATGTTTATATTATATTTAATATTACATTTTATGATTTAATTATTCACTTGTGATTGTAAATAAATAGCCTCACTCCTCTTGTTGGGAAATTCAGAGAATGCCGAAACGCTGCAAAGGAAGTAGGCAAGAACTTACAACAATAAAGATTATGAACAAATTTAAATGTACATTAAAAGCTGACCGTGCTGGAATGAAGAAAGGTACAGTCATTGAGGTAACAACATCTCTCGCAAGTTGTGACGCTCACAACATCGCTGATGCATGTGAGGCAAAGTTTGGTAAGAAATCTCGTGATGCTTCCCATCCAAGTTACTGGGACATCAAGAAGGTATAACATAAGAAAGTGTAACTATAAAAAGAATGCTGGTATTTCAAAAAAATTCAGCATTTTTTTGAAATTTTCTCCCAAGATTACTATATTATATAAGGTATCACCAAAACAGAGTAATTATGACAGAGAAAGAAAAGAAGAGACTGGAAATGTACGAACAGCGATATGCTGAGAGTTGGAAGAAGCGAGAGATTAACGAGGAAGGTACGCTCAAACCTTTCTCCAAGGAAGAACTTGAGCATATCTTCATGCTCAACGACCACCTGAAAGAGCTCACTTCTTCCACTATCGACAAAACGCTTCGGGTATCGATACATCTCCTCGACGAAATAGAAAAAGGCTACAAGGACTTCGAGGACTATCAAATAGAGAGCTACATCGGAATGACTTACCTTGATGATGGCGACGAGACCTTGGAAGAACAAATCAGACTTACATTCGAAATGGCAAAGTGCGACATCATCGGATGGGGCGCTGATTTGGAACCTGGAGTGCAAGAGGACGATGCCTTCGACAAGGAGATGATATTCAATAATGAAGAAAATAGCATCGGACAACTCTGGAATGAAATTTGGGAGAAATATCATGTTTCGCTCAACTGGGCTTTCAGCCATTATTTCAACTATCTCTCCATTTTCACGGTGGAAGACATCATGAAAATCAAGCCCGGAAACTTCGAGATGAGTATTGAAATATCACTTTAACAAACAAAAGAAAGGGAAGAATATGGCAGCAAAAATGTCTTTATGTATTATCAAATACACCTATACTCAATACGCAGGGGTGGATATCGAAAAATATACTCGAGGACTATTCGAGTATGTGAAGGAAGCGTTTGGGGAGTTTCGACCACAAATGTCAGAGCCTGGAACTATACCTGATATGCCAGACTATCTGGATATCGTGCTCTGCAAAAAGGATGGAAGCATCTTCTACGAAATGGATATCGCAAGACGTGCCATCAACATCCCTCGCGACTTTCAGCTGGAAGGATTGGTCCTGGAAATCTCTATCACCAACTGTGATGGTACAAATTACAAGAAGAGACACCTATATCATCGTTTCGGGAATTGTAACGGAAAAGAGGATACCAAGTCGGACATGAGAAAACTGAAAATTCATAAAACTATCAGCAAAAGGAATCTTAACAATCAAGAAGGCAAAGACTCTGAAGGCATCAGAATACCTGAACTTAGACCACAGATTGACTTTCACGATTTTTTAAGACAATTATCCCATGACATACGAAAAATTTAAGCATTTGGCTGAGCATCCACAGCATCAGGATGTTCCTATCATCTTCAAACTCGAAGTGTTAGAAACGGAAGAGCTGGAGGAAAAGAAGCGTTCACATTATCCGAAATATAAGGTGAACACCTATTGTCCGCAAGCCTTCACCACGAAAAGAATAGAACTTTTCCCTCATAAAAGTTTGGTGGTATCATTTTTTTGTTGTAGCTTTGCAAATGAATTAATTCGATGACGCAATGGCAAGAAAATTATATCCTATAGGAATTCAGACATTTGAACGGATCCGCAAGGAGGATAAGTTCTATATAGATAAGACGGAATATGTCTATCGTATGACTCATACGGATGGAACGTATTTCTTCTTGAGTCGCCCACGCCGTTTCGGCAAGTCGCTGCTGGTTTCCACCTTCCAAAGTTATTTCGAAGGAAAGAAGGAACTCTTTGAGGGGCTTGCCATCGAGAAGCTAGAGAAGGAGTGGAACGAGTATCCCGTGCTGCACTTCGACCTGAGCAAGGGCAAGCATATGGAGAAGGAGCAGCTGAATCGTTATTTGTTGGATATTATTGAAAAGCAAGAGGCAAGGTTCGATTGCATGAGCAATAAAATAGATGTTAATGTTCGACTTGACGATTTGATAAATGCCGTTTATCAGAAGACTGGCAAGCAGGTGGTGGTGCTCATTGATGAATATGATGCTCCGCTGCTGGATGTGGCGCATGAAAAGGAAAAACTAGATGAGCTCCGTAACACGATGCGCAACTTCTATAGTCCTCTGAAGGGAAATGAATCAATGCTTCGCTTCGTATTCATGACGGGTATCACGAAGTTCTCGCAGCTCAGCATCTTCAGCGAGCTGAACAACATCAAGAATGTGAGCATGGACGAGCCTTATGCCGGCATCTGTGGCATCACCAAGGAGGAACTGTTGACCCAGATGAGTGATGACATCGATGCTCTTGCCGAGCATCTGGAACTGAGCAGGGAGGAGACTATCCAGGAACTCAAAGACCATTATGATGGTTATCACTTCACTTGGCCATCGCCTGATGTCTTCAATCCTTACAGCTTGCTCAATTGCTTTGCTGATGGCAAGCTGAAGGCTTATTGGTTTGGATCCGGTACACCTACTTATCTGATTGAAAAAATGAGGGAGTTTCATGTGTTGCCATCGCAGTTGGGGCGAGTGAGGGCTAAGGCTTCCTCCTTTGACGCTGCAACGGAAAGAATGACTTCGCTCACTCCTCTGCTGTATCAGAGTGGCTATCTCACCATCAAGGACTACGAAAAGAAGATAGATGTTTATACGCTCGACTTTCCTAACAAGGAGATTGAGGTGGGACTGTTCGACAGTTTGTTGCCGGGCTACCTTGGATCGGGAATAGATATGGGTAGGGTTGTGATAGCTGACATTTCTTCCTATATTAATAGTGGTAAAATGGATGAAGCCCTGCAAATGCTGGCTGATTTCCTGGAAACCATTCCATATTGCGACAACACCAATTACGAGGGACATTACCAGCAGATGTTTTATATCATCTTTGCCTTGCTTACTGACTACAATATTATTGTGGAGCAGCACACGGCTAAAGGGAGAATCGACATCACGATGGAGACTGCCGACACCATCTATGTGATGGAACTGAAATTCAATAAGAGTGCGCAAGAGGCATTAGACCAAATCAATGACAAGCATTATGCCCAAGCCTTTGCCTTGAAGAATAAGGAAATTGTAAAGGTGGGCTTGAACTTCTCTGTCAAAGACGAGGTGAATACTCTGGAATGGGTGATTTCCTGACACTGAGGGGGTTAGCCGATGGATTACGATTGACTTTCACAAATTCTTAAAATTACCTCCCTGATGAGCCGCCTACAGCCGAATGTCCCTTCTGCCATACCGACTCCGTAATAGGTGATGCCTCCGGCTTCCCTATCACCAAGGATTTCTTGAAGAAAATGAAGAAGATATGGTTCTAGGCGATTTTTCAACGTTTTTTCACCGACCTGCCCCCTATCTCATGGGGGCAGTATCAGTTTTGAAAACGGACATTAAAGGGGGTAGGCTTCCACATTCCATAAGAGAAAAGAGAGGGGAATTGCGGCAAGCATTCCCCTATATAATAAGGTGTAAATTCATAAAAAATGAGTTTGAACCAAAATGAACCAAAATGAACCAATCGCCAAAGTTTAAAGAATATTAAAACCCCATTTTAAATTTGAAATTCTCCACAAAAATGACTATATTTGCAATGCCGTTGAGATAAACACGACAAACAATACAAAAATCATAATCTAAAAAGTAAATGAGTAAGAATATGGCAGCAAAAATGTCTTTATGCACTATCAGTTATAACTACGAGCATTACGCAGGTATCGATGTGGAAAAACTGTCCAACATTATCTATGAGTATGTCAAAAAGGAGTTTGCAGATTTCAATCCGCAGGTCTCTGAGCCTGGCTCTGACATGGAAATGCCAGACCATGTGGATATGCTGCTCTGCAAGAAGGATGGCAGCATCTTCTACGAAAGCGACATTCTGCGCCGTGCCGTCAACATTCCGCATGATTGTCAAATGGGTGGATTAGTATTGGAAATCTTTATCCAGAACTGCGATGGCACGAGATACAAAAAAAGACATGCATATCCCAAGCCTTGGTGTAACCATAAAGCTAACGGCAAGTCGGACATGAGAAAACTGAAAATTCATAAAACTATCAGCAAAAGGCATCTTAACAATCAAGAAGGCAAAGACTCTGAAGGCATCAGAATACCTGAACTTAGACCCAAGATTGACCTTCACTTCTTAAGATAACCATCCCATGACATACGAAGAATTCAAGCATTTGGCTGAGCATCCACAGCATCGGGATGTTCCTGCCATCTTCAAGCTCGAAGTTTTAGAAACAGAAGAGCTGGAGGAGAAAAAGCGTTCACACTATCCGAAATACAAGGTGAACACCTATTGTCCGCAAGCTTTCACCACAACTCTGGAGAAGGAGCGTATGATGGGTCAGATGGGTGGAGCTCCTCAGATGCCAGGCATGGGTGCTGCTGTTCCTCAGGTACAGTATTATATTGGCATCAATGGTCAGCAGTATGGTCCATGCGATTGGAACAAGCTCCAGCAGCTCGTTCAGCAGGGGCAGTTCACCCAGCAGTCATACGTTTGGAAGAACGGTATGGCGCAGTGGGAGTTTGCCGGCAATGTAGCAGAACTCGCTCCATTGTTCTAAGGCACCGCCCCACAGATGCCGGGAATGCCTCCTACTATGCCGGGGATGTAATTTCCCGGCAGCTATAATACAAACAAAAGTAAGAACATTAAATTTGTGATAATATGGAATTATTCAAAAAATTAGTCGGTGATATCGCAAAGACAGTAGGTGAAAGCCTGGAAGATGTTTCGAACGAAGCCAAAAAGAGTTTTCAAGAGGCTCGCGAAGAGATAAAAAAGAACATCCAGGAAGCAAAGCAGAATCAATTCAACTATGACGATGATGATGACGATGATGATGACAATTGGGATTATCCCTTAACAAAGTTATCAGATGATGACGATGATATACGAATCCAGTTAGGCCATTTTAAAAAATGGCGTTTTAACCATCGACGAGGGACATACAACTCTCGGCGAAGATGCCTTGGAGGGGTACAATAATATTAGAAAAGTCATTTTCCCTTCAACTCTTAGAGAAATAGACGGATGTTTTTTCAGTGAGCATGGACATGAGGACAATCTTGAAGAGGTAGATTTCTCAAAGGTTAAATTATTGAAGGAAATTCCTGACGGTCTGTTTGAAAATTGTGAGAGACTTCAAAAAATATACATTCCTGAAGGAGTAGAAATAATCGGTAGTAGTGTGTTCGATTCTTGCACCAACCTACGCAAGATAAATGTACCAGAAGAGTTATATGTCTACTACGCCGAGCTTCTAAAGGAAGTTGACGATACAGAAGTTCGTCTTCGTAAGATGCCAGCAGACAAGTTGAATTTCTATGGCACACCTGTTTCATCACTTACCGAAGTGGCAGAAGAAGAAGAGACACAGGACACTCAGGAAGAGACTATGGATATCCAGAAAGAATCCGAAGAGATTCCAACCATACAGAAGTCTCCTGGCAACCTATTCTCTGATGGTCTTGAAGAGCTCATCAATTCTGCAGCAGCAAGTGATGAGCTGACAGACAAAATGAAGGAGATTGTCTTACGCCGTGCTGTTAAGGAGGGAGAAGATCCCGACGAGGTAGAAATGGTGCTTGAGGCAAGATTCTACGAGAAGCATAATTAATACATATAATAATAATAAATAAATTTATCTACTATGTACAACGATTTAATAAGAAAAAATAATATGAATAATTTATTTGTAGATGCATTACAGAACAATCCTATCTTCCAGCTATCCCTATCTTCTAAGGAGTTGTTTCATAGCAACTTTTTGGCATGGTTAGCAGAAGATAAGAATACGCAAACTCTTTTCAAAAAGATTCTTTCTACCTGGTTAGGAGAAGATACTTTTGATTATAATACAGATTGTATGGAAGTCAAACGTGAATACAAGAATTTTGATTTTAGTATTTGCGAGAAAATAATCAACGATGAGGAATCAGAAACGGGAAAAATCCGTCTGGTTCTAGAGAATAAATTCAAGAGTATAGCTTATAAGGCTCAGCTTGAAAATTATCAAAAGAAAGTTGACGCTCTTAACGAAGAGGCAGACAAAGCACAATGTAAAGTAGAGTTGAAGTTAAAAAGACTCAATACTGCAAAGTTTGAGAATTGGAAAGGAAACGCAAAACTTCCAAAGACAAAGTATATCTTACTCACATTAGCTGAAGTTTTCTTAGACAAAGAAGCTGTCAAACAATCCGGATGGATAATTGTGACATATGCAGATTACTCTAAAACCCTACACGACAATCTGGATCTTGTCAAAGATAAGTTTTACAAGGAACTTCTGGAAAAATATTGCGAGTTTATTGATGCATTCTACACATATACCAACAACTGTTTGGAACAAATTAAATATACTGACAATTGGGAAATTCTCAAAAATGAGGATTTTTCCACCCTCCGCTGCAATGATATATGGCAGAAGCTTGTTATGCACCAATGTGCCTTGCAATTAACCAAGAAACTAGAAAAGAAGTTTGGTAAAGATTTTCAGCCAATAATCGTCACTTCTGATCAAGAAATCTGGGGAGAAAATGGTACTGAAAATAAAGACAAATTATTTATGAGAGTTAGCTACTACCATGGTGAAGCCCTCCTTGAATTGAAGTATCTTATTCCCCAAAAGGGTATCTTTGTGCTCCAACAGCAAGGTAACCATCCTTTGAGAGCCGGTTTTTTAGATATGCTTTCGAAAAAGCCAAAATATTCCAAAGAACATGATACAAAGAATTGGAATGAAGAGACTGATAGGATCATTAGAGGAGCTAAACTTGCAACTATGGTTCCCCCTAAGAAAGTGGAATCAGAAGATAAGCCCCGATACAATTCTTTTGGAGTTTTCTATTATAACGATTTAAATACCGTTACTAAAAACATAGAAAATACCCTTGATGATATGATTGACAAAATCGATCAAGTTATTAATCTTGTAAAATAGCAAAACAAGTAGAGCTATAGCTTACACTCCCTTGCCGTTCTAAATTTTAAGATGAAAAATTGGAATTACAAGAATATTTTTTGAAATTTTCCCTTCATATTACTATATTATAAAGGTATAACCAAAAAAGCAAGAATAAAATGGCAAATAAAATGTCTTTATGTATCATCAAATACACCTATACTCGATATGTAGGGGTGGATATCGAAAAATATACTCGGGGACTATTCGAGTATGTGAAGGAAGCGTTTGGAGAGTTTCGACCACAAATGTCAGAGCCTGGAACTATACCTGATATGCCAGACTATCTGGATATCCTGCTCTGCAAAAAGGACGGAAGTATCTTCTACGAAATGGATATCCAAAGACGTGCCATCAACATCCCGCTCGACTTTCAGCTGGAAGGACTGGTCATGGAAATCGACATCACCAACTGTGATGGTACAAAATACAAGAAGACACACCAATTCTTAAAATAAACAACCTATGACATACGAAGAATTCAAGCAATTGGCTGAGCATCCACAGCATCGGGATGTTCCTGCCATCTTCAAGCTCGAAGTTTTAGAAACGGAAGAGCTGGAGGAGAAGAAGCGTTCACACTATCCGAAATATAAGGTGAACACCTATTGTCCGCAAGCTTTCACCACAACTCTGGAGGAGGCTGAGAGTCTGATGCACCAGGATGTCCAGTACCGCAAAAAGATGAAGGAGGAAGACGACTATCCGCTGGATACCTTCTGCTATTATATCTCGGAGATTCCGCTGGGACTGTTGCATTACGACCGCGAATGTCTTTCGGAAAGGATGTATGATGGGGAAGGAAAACTGATCGACCGGTCTTACTGCTGTTCGCGTTTCAGCATTTACTATCCAGGAGTCTGCGATTTGCCTGCATACGACCGTCATCCTGACGAGACCTTCCGAGGCAGAAACGCAGAACAGATTAGATTCCAGAAAGGTGACATCGTGGAAGTATATCGTGGCAATGAGGTGAAACTTGCCATCGTTGTCGGTACTCCGCTTACCACCGAATGGATCTGGGAGAGAAACCAGGCTGCCAAGGATAAAAGGGGATTGGATGAACTGCCATACGATGAAACTGACGACAGCTATACCGTGATAGATGGTCCTGGTTACGAGTACCACGACCACGTTCCGTCGCTGTATGTCTTCGCCCCTCACTATCATGTGCCGCTCTATCTTCAGAGACGATTCAAGGGGTATCTGGAAAAGGCTGAGAAAAAGCAGAAAGAAGAGGAGGAGAAAGACAGGATCTTCCGCCAGGCTCACGATTGCTGCTTCAGCAACAAGGAACAAATAGAGAAGTCTGAAAAGTGCGGCTGTTTCTTCTGCGGCGAAATCTTCTCGCCATCCGAAATCACGGATTACCTCCCTGATGAGCCGCCTACAGCTGAATGTCCCTTCTGTTATACCGACTCCGTAATAGGTGATGCCTCCGGCTTCCCTATCACCAAGGATTTCTTGAAGAAAATGAGGAAGAGATATTTCTAGGGCGTTTTTTCAATGTTTTCATCTATCTTCCTCCCTATCTCATAGGGGCAGTATCAGTTCCCAAAAAGGACATAAAAAAAATGCGATAGCACCGCCCTAGCAACCTGTTTTTATACAGTTAGAGGGGGTGCTATTAATAAAAAAGAAGCAGGATGGAAGACTGGTCCACCCTGCTATTTTTATTAGAATACCTTTACGAAACGGTCGATATCGATAGAAAGGCCTACCGTGAAGGTGCGACCGGTGGTCATCGCCGAACTCCAATAATACTTCTCTGGTGTATAATCGAAGAGATTATCTACCGTGAAATTCAGATTGACGGCATCCAGGAATCGCTGCTGAAGCGTGAACTTCCACAACTGATAACAGCTGTCATGCTTCTCGATGTTCGTATCTGGAGAGGACAGGTATCTGCCTGACAGAGCGGCATTGATGCGATAGAACGAACAGAGCTGGCGATCGTAGTCGAGACGCCAGGTGGCGGTATGAGGACGAGGCTGGGAGAACTGGGAATCTACACTTCTGCCACCCACATGGAGATAACTGTAGTCGAGTTTCACACCGAGTCCCATATCCGAACGGTACTGGGCACTGAAGTCGATGCCACTCACCTCTACTCCATCCTCGTTGCAATAACGCGAAGCCACATCCGGCTGACCGGTTCCCGGGGTATAATCGGCATAATCCTCGGTAGTGATGCGCTTATCATACTTATTATAATAGCCCATCAGGGTAAGACTATACTGACCGGTAAAGAAGCCAGCATTCTTCCCCCTTCCGGTATGCTCCAGCGCCAGGTTGTAGTTGTTGCTCTTCTCCGGCTTCAGATCCGGATTACCGTAAATCATCTGCATACCTGCCATATCAAAGTTCATATACATCTCCTTGAGCGTTGGGGCACGGAATCCGCCGGCATAGTTGGCACGGATGGAGAAACCCTTCCACTTGGTCATCAGAGCCAGACGACCGGTAGTAGCATGCTGGCTGGATGCAGAGAAGTAATCATGACGAAGACTTGCCACGATGTTCAACCACTGCAAAGGATTGTAATCGAACTGGGCGAAGGCATCACATGAATTCTGATTCTTTGATTCATTATCCTCAAACTGATAGGTGGTAAGATAATCGTTCAGGAAATCTGCACCTACCGTCAATGTATTCTTGCCGAAGATATGGGAATAGAGGGCACGGACGGTGTTCTGACGGTTGGTATAATCGTGGTCGTGAGTACGCTCATCATTCACATATCGAGCCTTGTCATACTGGTCGAAGCCGTAAGAAATCTCCAGATTATCATTCTCCGAAAGATTCATCACGGTCTTCAGTCCGGCAGAATAATCCATGTAATGATCATCATAGTTGCTGCGCTTGCTGATACGATTGAAATAACCGCCACGACCTATCAGTTTTACCTTATCAGAGAGCTTGTAGGTAAGACGCTCCTTCACATTGAAGGTCTCTCCACCATAAATATGGAGGATGTTGGATTCTGTATCGAAAGGACTGGTAAGCTGAACCTCATCCGATGTGGTGCGCTGGATGCTGGTCTGCGAATTCCATTTTCCGGCATTGAAGCTGAAGCTTCCACCGTGGCGCCACTCCTTGTTGAAGTCGTTGTAGCGGGTGTTGACATTGGCAGTCCAAGGCTCGCTGTTTTCACGGGAGATGATGTTGACAACTCCGGCTACGGCATTGGCGCCATAGAGCGCCGAAGCAGCACCCTTTACTATCTCGATACGTCCTACATTATCCAAGTTCAGACGACTATAATCTACATTATCCATGGTTTCACCAGCCAATCGCTCGCCATCTACGAGGAAGAGCACAGCGTTTCCGCCGAAACCATTCATGTTGAGAGAAGTCTCCTGATTCATGGCATAGCCGAATTCCAGACCCGGCATCTGCTCGGTGAGGAGGTCCTGGATATTGGTAGCATCAGCTATCTTGATATCATTGGCGGTAATCAGACGGGTTACCACAGGAGCATCCTTCAAAGCCTTCGGAGTTCGGGTTGCGGTAACTACCACCTGATCGAGGGCAGTAGCATCCGGTTGAAGGCGAAGCACATGCTGCTCACCTTTTCTCTCATCCACTTTCAGTACGAAAGTCTGAGTCTGATAGCCCACAAAACTCACCTTCACTCTCACCGCTCCATCCTTACTGTAAGGAATGCGGAAATATCCGTCTTCATCAGTTGTTACCCCACCCTTTGCATGCAAAATCTGGACGGTAGCACCCGCCAGAGGTGCGCCCGAATCATCGAGCACTCTACCCACGACATCACCCTGGGTTTCGGCTTTCAGATTCAGGCACAATCCGCAAAGGATCAGGAATAGTGCGAATATCTTTTGTTTCATCGAGTTATATCAAAGCTTATCCTGAAACAATCTTCTTATTTTGTACAAACAAACTTACCAATCATTGGCATAGGCATCTTGCCATACTGCACAGAATAGTTGACGGTCAGGGTTTTGTCCTTCAATGTACCCTGCAAAGTAACAGTGTACTTCTTCTCTGCACCATTCACGGTAATAGTACCGGCATAGTTTTCCTGAACGAATGCATAAGCACCGTTAGAACCAGAAACCTTTACAGCAGGAACCTCCAGAGCAGGAAGAGCCATCATGCCCTCGCCACAAGCAGGTAAGGTAACCTTGACTGTTGCATCATCAACAGCCTCAATCTTCATGGTAAGGTTATCGTATGTAGAAGCCTCGCCCATTACGGTCATATCCAGGGTGCTGGTGTATGAACCAGCAATCTCCTTGGCTGCAGCTACTGCTACATTATCATCATCACTGCTGCAAGAGCTGAATGCTACACACATAGAAACCAAAGCCAACATCATGGCCATCATTGTCTTAAACTTTTTCATTTTTCTTTATTTTTCTTTTAGTTACAATAATATTTTCTGTTTGAGGGGATTTGCAATCCCCACCAGTTTAAGGGGATTTGTAATCCCCGTTCCCTGTTCAAGGGGATTTGCAATCCCCATTTATTTATCTTCCGGAACATAGATGATTTCGCCATTCTCCAGCTGGTAAGCAATGCCCACCTTCTTTCCCTTGTTGCCCGACTTCTGGCTCTGGTCTTCAGAAGGAGTATAGCGATTGATCTTCTGTCCATCCTTGGTAATGATTTCCATATTCTCCTTGCCAGGGTTCTTCACCATCGTGAAGTTATCCTTGCTGAACATTTCCGTCATATTATAGCGCGAAACGAGTGCCACCATCAGGGCAAGGGCAAACACCATCGCCACATCGAAGAGGTTGCTCACTACGCTCATCGGATCATCATCCTCGCCATCATGCGAGAGACGACTTCTACGTCTTTGTCTCATAAATTATTACTATTGAATTCTTCACTCTTCGTTCTTCACTCTTCACTTACAAGGTCTGCCATAAACTCGAGGTTGCTCATATCCTCAGTGTACCAGCGGTTCTTGGTCTGCTTGGTTACGAAACCGATGGCAGCAGAGAACAGGCCTACTACGGTGGTAGCGAAAGCCACCTGCATGTTATAAGCCATCGAAGCTATATCGCCGGTAGAAAGACCTACCAGGGCAGGACCCATCGGAATCAAGGTACCCATCAAACCGAGCATCGGACCCATCTTCAGGAGTGTAGAAGGAAGAGAAAGATCCTTCTCAACAAACTGGGCATACTGGTCGAGGATGCGGTTTACCTGCGCCTTGCTCTGACGGTTGTCCACGAGTTTCTTCATATAGGAAACGATGACAGCCTGCTTGTTCTTTGGCAAGCGATCGCCCAGGGTATCGATGTTATCGAGTGTCAGGGTGTTCATCTGTTCACGAATCTCCGCACCCGACTTGCGCTTTACAAGATACTGTCCGAAGAAACCTCCAAGGAGCAGCAAGGCTCTGAGGAAGAAGAAAATCAACAAAATAATCACAGGAACCAGCATGCCTGTGGAAATCCAAAACAATACGTCTGATATGTAATTCATTATACTCTATATTTTTTAATTTGATAATTGTAAATTGCCCATCCTATCGCCATTCCTACGATGACGATGGCGATGACGCCGAGAAGCGAGAGGGCATCGAAACTGTTGAATCCTGCCACCGCTGTCCTGCCATTCACCGTACCGATGATGCCCATCAATCCGAGCAGCACCTCTACCAGGAAAAGCAGTTCCAAGCGGATTGGCCGCTCCGGCAAGAGCCATCTCAAACCGTAGGTGAATACCGGCGTCAAGACCAGCAGCACTACGGCAAGCACCCATGCCACAACCTGGAACGATACGCCGGGAAGCAGGAAGATGGTCATCACCAGAACGCTGAAAAGCACTGGGAAAACCAGCAAACCCGGGAAATACTTCAGGAAGATGAAGAACACCCATTTGCGGCGACTCACATGTTCCGAAGTCTTCAGATCTACGTGGTGCACACAGAAAAGCATCGTGAGTGCCACGTCGATACTCAGCAGCACCGCCATATCGAGCATCAGCTTCTGGTCGGCTATCCAAGCCGCAATCTGCGTCTTCGACTGCTCAATGGCGAATGGCCAGGTCATTCCCACGAAGAAGGCTACGAGCACCGAGATAATCATAATCTCCTTCACTCCGTGGAAGGTCTGCTTCAGCACAAAACTGAAGCAAACCAATATCATCATTACTAAAACTAATGTCTCCATTTCTATTCAACCATATTCTTTCTTCTTCTGCGAATCAGAATCGCCAACATCACGAAAGCTACAATGACGATGACACCTACTACGATGCCGCTCACCACAGTGGTGGTCTTCTGAGCTTCCTCATTCAGCGTCTCCTTCTTCATCACCATACCCTTGTCGCTGCTGTTCTTCGCAGCCTCAGCATCGCGGATTTGCTCTACATTCTGCTGATATTCCTTGGCAGAAGCAGCATCGGTCTTGCTGGCGATATAGTTACGCAGCTTGGCATTGTCGCAGACAAAACCGGAGCATGAAGGCTTATACTTGTTCACGGTCTCGGTATGGAGCTTGGCGATGTCCTTGAGCTGCTGAGGAGTAGCCTTCCACATTCCCTTGCGGGCACTCTCCATCATCACGGCGGTCATCTCCATCAGCGCTGCCGGATTCTGCTTATCGAAGAACTCCTTGGTTCCGAGATTGTACTTGTCCTTGACATATACATTATAGATCTCGTCCCACATCTCCTTGTCGATTGCCTTTGGCTTCATCACATTCCAGCCGTAGGTATTGGTTACGATTTCGGCGAATGTACTGGCACTGCTGGCTCCACCCTTCATCTTCTCCTTGATATAGGCAGGGTTGAAGATGGTGGTTCTGCCCTCGATACCGATAGCCTCCTTCACCTCCTGCATTCTCATATTGCTATGGTTGCGATAGTCGGCGAGATAAGCATCCGGATCCTTTCCGGTTACGTTGCGCACTGCGAGGTTCATACCTCCCATGAATTCATATACGTGGTCGAGACTCAAAGCACCCCAAGTGTTGCTCTGTCGTGGCTGAACTACCACATCAGTACGGGTCAGCGCTGCCTCGAAAGCTGCCTTGCGAACGGTTTCCCAGTTCTTCTCATCACCGTAGTAGGCACCCATATTGTTCATATAGACCTCGGCAATCTGGCTCTCCTTATCCCAGCGATCGCCTGCGGTTACCATCTCCTGGATACCGGTGCCATAGTTGCCGTTTACGCCACCAAACACTCGATACATACTTACCTCGCGTGCCTCCTTTGGCGACATACCCTTCTCTACGAGCACTCGTTCCGATTCGGTAACACCGGCTTTCACCAGGTTGTCATACTTATCACCCTTGGCATTTGCCGCCATCTCTATCGCCTTGTTGATGAGGAAGAGACGGGATGCTGCCAGGTCGCGGAGCTGACCGGAAGTCTGAACCACGACATCGATGCGAGGACGACCCAACTGCTTGGATGGGATGAGACGCAGATCGGTAACACGACCGAAGGCATCTCTTACCGGTTCTACACCGAGCATATAGAGAATCTGAGCGATGGTAGCACCCTCTGTTTCGATAAACTCGCTACTCCAGAGCGTGTAACTTACCTTACGAGGATATTCACCCTTATGTCGCTCGCAATACATCTTGATGGTATTGTCACAAAGTTCCTTCGCCTTCTCCCAGGCATCCTCCGAAGGTGTATTCTCCACATTGATGGAGAAAAGGTTTCTACCGGTAGGCAGAGTGTTTGGATTCACAATCAGATCACCACCAGGAGACGGAGCGGTAAAGCCGCCATTCAGGGCATTCATCAGAGAAGACATCTCGTTGAACGGACTCTGACGGAGCGCCTCCGAATACTTGCCTACATTCTGCAAGGCATGCTCTACGGTAGTAATCGCCTGAGCCAGATGAATCTGCTGACGGGTATATTTAGGTGCTTTCGACATCATCATACCCTTATCTTTAGAAGATTTCTGAGATGCTTTGCCCTTGCCGGCTTTCGCCATCTTCGCCTTCTTCAAATCCTCCTGATACCATTTCTGTCCCTTCTTGATGGCTTCCATCATCTTGTCAGGGAAGTGACCGGTCTGCTCCATCTTCTCAAAAGCCTCACGACTCATCTGTGGAATCTTCTTCTTATGAGAAACCTTGGCAGCACGGAGTTCGCTTACCGTACGGTGATCTACCTTCTTCGGCTTCGCCTCCTTCGCTCCACCCATCTGGTCTGCCATCTGCATCATCATCTGGATAGGATCTGGAGCAGCCTGCATCGCCTCTACCTTACGGGCCATCTGGAGTTCGGCAGGAGTGATTCCTACATAACGGCAGATGTATTCATCAGAAACCGAGGCTGAACCCAGAAGCTGGGTCACGGTATTGCGTGCCTTGCTCAGATAGAGACGGTCGAAAAGCTGCTTGTGCTTCTCCACACCCTCCTGGGCACGCCCTTTCAGCTTATCTACTGCCAACATTCCGTAGGCAATAGGATCTGTAGCCATCGCATAGACACTGGTGCGGACATCATCATTATCGTATGGCACACCCAAAGTATAGAGTTTGCCGGTAATCTTCTCATTAGCTAACTCTTCTGCATAGTTCTCTACTCTTGCAATTTCATCTGCAGAATAAGGCTTGTTCATCTGCTTGGCATCGAGCCCCAGTTCACGGGCGATTCCCATCTTCACGGTCAGCGCCTTCACCTTGAGCGACTGTTCGGCAGATGCCTTCTTCTCGTATGACTGGATGGCATCACTCAACTGCTTATAGGTCTGTCGCAATTCGCTCTCCTTGAAAGGAGGAGTGAGATAGCTTTGGGTCTGGGCATAGGTGCGGCGCTTGGCAATCATCGCCTCGCCCACATTGCCGATAGTATATATATAAAGATGTGGAACCACACCAATCAATCGGTCACTCCAGTCGTTGCTGTCGAGTGCCACCTGCTTTCTCGGGGTATATTCCAGCGAACCGTGAGTTCCGAAATGGATGAGTGCATCGGCACTGAAACCATAACGTGCCCAGAGATAAGAGGCAACATAGGTGTAAGGAGGTGCCTGGTCGGTGCCATGCACAATCTTGAAGGAGTCGCCTCCCACGCCTGCCATCACCTGTGGAAGCAGAGCCACATTACCAAACTGCAGTCTTGCCACCGCCAACTTACCATCATCGGTAGCCATATATTTGCCTGGGAAGGAACCATAGAGCTGATTCATCTCCTTGATCATCTTCTTAGACAAAGCCTTCTGAGTCCATCCGGCAAACTGCTGGGCGGTTACCAGGGCAGGATGTCCCGACTGGAGGAATTGAGTATAAGCACCCTCGGCATAGGTTCCGAAGACGGCACCCTGAGCCTGGATCATCTTTGCCAGTTCCTGAGGATTGGCTGGCAACTTGCCTACATTGTATCCCTCATTCTTCAAACGAACCAGGAGATTGTAGAGCGATGGAACCACTTCCATTCCCGAAGCGGTAAGTGCATTCTGACCAGGACCTTTGAAGTAGAAGATGGCGATGCGCTTGCTGCTGTTCTTCTTGTTCTTCAGATTCACATAGCCCTGCACGCTCTCCACAAAACTCTCCATTCTGTCAGGGATGCCGTAAACCTCCTGCAAGCCCTCCTTGTTGATGCGCTGTCCGAAAACCACGTATGGACGGATGGCACCATCAATCTCCGGAGTTACGATGCTCTGCGACATGAAACCGCCGTTCATTCCCTGCTTGTCGTTCTCCCAATCGGTGGTCAAGCGGTTGATATTAAGAGGTGAGAACAGTGGAATATTCTTCTGCTTCAGAAACTCTACGAAGTAATCGCCCAGCCTGCCATGCGCCATATTCACTACGGCATTCGCCTGGATGCTGTCGGCATGATGACCGGCGATAAAGCTCTGCAGCTGGTTGATGCGATACACCATGAATCCCTTCTTCTCGAAAGCTTTTTCCATATCAGGAGCCGCACCCATAAAACCAGTAAGCATGATGGTAGGAGCACCTTCTTTATATAAACCGTTCTTTGCCAGGAATGCATTGTACTCGCGGATGCTGTTGAACCCCAGCTCATCGCCCTTTTCATCCTTCGGGTCGAAATGAGTCAGGAGATAGTCTGGTCGCTCATCCACACGTTCCGGTTCTGGAGCCATAAACTTCTTTCCGTCGATAAACTTACGGATGTAAGCGAGCATGCTGTGATAATTCTTCTTGCTGCCGTTCTCGATGTACTGCATCAGATAATCGGCATCGAAGTTATCTACTGATACGATATTGTTGGCTGGGTTGGTAGCAGCATGAGTCAGGGTTGGCACCTTGTAGGAAGCCTCTTCCAACTGCTTGCGCTGGTTCTCGTCGATTCGGAGACCCATACCATTCACGATAATCATATCGTAATCATCCAGATGATCGAAATCATCGGTCGTGATCTCACTCAGTTTAATCATCGCATTGTCGTTGGCATGCGAAATCTGTCCCAGCGCAATAGCCTGATAGTTGAGGAAAGCGATGCGGGTAGTACCCACCCAGGCAGAGTAAGCCTTCGCCAAACCTCCCAGAACAATCACAGCCAATAAGGCCAGGAAGATGTGTTTCTTTTTAATCTTTCTGATTTTTCCTAATCCTTTTTTCATATCTATTCCTTTTTTCGGGCTGCAAAGGTAAGGCTTATTTAGAAATTGTACAATACCGAGAAATTGTGATTTTCACATTTTTTATACTTAGAAGTTGGTATCAGGTTAAACGTATTGATATAGTCAGTACTAATAAATAAGTAGTGCTTTCAGGACTTTTTCTTTCATTTTAACCCTCAAAAAGAGGAATTATTCCGTTAAAACAGAAGGTAAAAACAGGAATTATTCCGTCAGAACATGCATCAAAAAGAGGAATTATTCCAAAATATGCAGAAAGAGCGTAATCACCATTACGGCAATCACGCTCTTTCTACTTATAAACATAAAACATTACGATGATGAAAGAAAAGCTTAGCAAACCTTCTTCTTCCGCTCACAATAGCGTTCGCATTGGGCGCAGATGTCATATCCCAGCATGGCACCCAAGATAAAATCCTCCTCCGGCGTAAGCTGGCACAACGGTTTGGTGATTATCATGCGGATAGCATCCAGACATTCTTTCTTACCAAAGAAGAGATTCAGACGGTCGTTGCCAACCGGCTGGATGATATAATCAATGTTCTGACGCTCTAATCTAGTTATGGCAAAAGACTCATATTTCTTGTTGAAGGTGTAGAGCACCAGACGGCGCACGCCCTTCTTATATTCATATATATGATTCATCAGAACCTTCAAATCTACTGGTGTTGCGATTTCCTGCTGCATACTATCCGAATTTATCAAGTTTAAAATCAAGAATCAGAGAATTCCATCATTCTCTAATTCTTGAAAGATATATTTTAAATTATAACGCTGGTTTGATGTTCTCGAGCCAGGCATCGATACGCTCCTCTGTCTTGTCGTCCTCGTTCACCTCATCGAGTGCGAGTCCCAGGAACTTGTCGTCCTCAATCGCCTCACTGTCATCATAGGTGTATCCGTCAGTAGATACGCCAGGCAATACGGTAGCGCCAGCCTCAACGGCAGCATCATAGAGTTCCTTCATGCCGCCACAGAATGTATCAGGGTAAGACTCGCTGTCGCCACAACCAAACAGGGCCACAGTCTTGCCAGCCAAGCCGGCACTCTTCAGCGTCTTCACGCCATCATACCAGTCATCCTGCATCTCACCGGCACCCCAGGTAGAAGTACCAAGAAGAAGATTCTCATGACTTGTGATAGTAGCATCATCGATGTTAGCTACATCTACAGCTTCCACGCCCAACTTAGAGGCGATGGTTTCGGCAATCGACTGGCATGAGCCAGTGGAAGAGCCATAAATTACGATTGTTGTTTTCATTTGTCCTTAATCTCTTTTAGTTACATTATATTTTCGGGTGCAAAGATACGCCCTTTTCCCGTAATCTGCAATACCTAAAAATGATGGTTTCGCAGAAATACCTAAATATGGGGATAGATAAAAAGTTTTAGGACGATTCATCCTAAAACTTTCTTAAATCTTATACTTTTAGGATGATTGAGCCTAAAAAATAGTATCTTTGTACCCAAAATAAAAACATTAATACTTGATTCGATGAAAGATTTTGCAGCGATAGATTTCGAAACGGCCAACCAGCAGCGTACAAGCGTCTGCTCGGTGGGCATTGTGATTGTGAGGGATGGTGAGATTGCAGACAGCTACTACAGTCTCATCAAGCCCGAGCCGGAGTACTACTCTTATTGGAACACCCGGGTTCACGGGTTAACCCTGGAAGACACGATGAATGCCGATATCTTCCCGAAAGTCTGGGCAGAGATTGCGCCCAAGATAGAAGGTCTGCCCCTGGTAGCCCACAACGCCCCCTTCGATAAAGGATGCCTGAAGGCCGTATTCCAGATGTATCAGATGGAATATCCCGACTACGAATTCCATTGCACCTGCCGTGCCTCCCGAAGAAAGCTGGGCACTCTCCTCCCCAACCATCAACTCCCGACCGTAGCCGCCTATTGCGGTTACGACCTCACCCAGCACCACAATGCCCTGGCAGATACCGAAGCCTGTGCCTGGATAGCAAGAGAGCTGTTATAAGCCAAATAGAGAAATTTGTGGTGTTTTTACCACAAATTTCTCGCATTTTTGTGGGGAATTTACCACAAATTTCGTATATTTGCACCAAAAATGCTAAAAAGCATTCAAATAAATGAATTAATAACAGAAGAAATATGGAATTATTGAAGCAATTATCCGACAATCTCATCAAACGTACAGACACCCGATACGTAAGATATATGTATCATCAGATTCCATGGAAGAATCGGATGACAGCCCTTGTGGGACCTCGTGGCGTGGGTAAGACCACACTCCTCTTGCAGTACATCAAGCAGAATCTCAAGTTGAAGGACACCCTATATGTGAGTGCCGAATCCATCTATTTCGCCAATCATACACTCTTTGAAACTGCCATGAAATTCAATCAACTTGGCGGCAAGCATTTCTTTATCGACGAAATACATAAATATAAAGGATGGGCAACGGAGCTGAAGATGATATACGATAATCTGCCCGACCTGCAAGTAGTGTTTACAGGATCATCAGTGCTTGACATCTATCAGGGAACCGCCGACTTAAGCCGTCGTGTCCTCGTCTATAAAATGCAAGGTCTGTCGTTTAGAGAATATATTGGCATGAAACTAGGAATCGACCTACCAGCCTACCCATTGGAGCAAATCGTTAATCATGAGGTAGAGTTGCCGATAGAAATAGACCATCCCCTATCCCTCTTCAACGAATATCTGCGCCAGGGGTACTATCCTTTTTATGAAGACGAGGGCTATAAGATGCGCTTAAACCAGGTAGTAAGCATAACGTTGGAAACCGACATTCCCCAATATGCCAACTACACAGTAACCATATCGAGGAAATTGAAGGAACTGATGCAGGTGATAGCAGACAGTGTGCCATTCAAGCCTAACATGAGCACCATCGCAACAACCATCAAGGCAGACCGCGGCTTGCTTCCCGACTACTTTGAACTTATGGAAAAGGCAGGTCTCATCGCCCAACTCCACGATTCAACAAAGGGAGTAAGAGGTCTGGGAAAGGTTGAAAAAGTATATCTCGACAATACAAACCTCTCTTTCGCCCTCACATCTGAAACTCCCGATATAGGAAATCAACGTGAGACCTTTTTCTTTAATCAAATGAGAGTGAACCATACCGTTTACAATTCTCCCATCTCTGATTTTCTGATAGACGGCAAGACCTTTGAGATAGGTGGCAAGAAGAAAGGTCAGAAGCAGATAACCGAGGCAGAAGAGGGATATATCGTAAAAGATGATATTGAAACCGGTTTCGGCAATATCATTCCTCTCTGGACATTCGGAATGAATTATTAAATTGTGATTGTTACATAAAGGATTACATTCCCCATCTTTTTGGCACGCAGATTGTGACTATGAATATCGGGTTCGATAATAATAAATATTGCATAGATAGAAATTACAAGGTAGACTTTTAGGTTCGGTTTTTGAAAGTGAATCCTGCTGGCAGTGATGCCGGCAGGATTCTGCGTTTTTTGGATGCAGCAGCATATACATACATAGATTTCAAAAAAGTAAGCTAAAGAAAAAACTCAAAAGTTTAATTCAATTAAAAAAAGCCAAAAACTTTGGAAGTTATAATCTTTTGCACTATATTTGCACACATATAATTAAAATGTAAGTAATATGAGTACAACAATAAAAACAAAATCTTCCGCCTCTATAAGAATAGATACGGATTTGCTCAATATTCTAAAGAGCAATGCTAAAAGAGACAACAGAAGCCTCAGTAATTATTTGGAGACGATTCTGTTTGAAATAATTCCTCAGCAGCCAATTGACAGAACCGAAGGAATTTGTCAAGGACTCCGTGAGGTTAAAATGATAAAGGAGGGTAAATTGAAAGCAAAATCCGCAGACGAACTTTTCGATGAGCTATAATATTGAAACAACTCCTCATTTTGAATTGTCACATATACCACATTGGTAGATGAGAATACAGGTGAAGTATGATTGATAGAAATCTATGACAAATCAGAATTCTCAACCATCAAGACTAATGTCATAAAGAAAATGCTAAAAGAGTTGGGACTATAATTCTCAAAAGATTTGAGGGCTATCCTTGCAAATCGTCCGCCATTGGTGGGCGATTTACAAACAACAGACAATGATACGTTTTTAGCGATACATTGCGTAGAATTCCTGCACCTTATCATGGAGCATAGAAGCATAGAGAAGACCATTCCTCCATTCGTCAGGAATATGGCATATTCCAAATTTAGCGCCCAGAATAGCACCAGCTACAGCTGCATTGGTATCCGCATCTCCTCCTGATAAAACAATCTTCAAGATACCCTCCTTATACGAGGTTGCATGCCAATAAGCCCATAGGGCAGCCCCTAAAGTTCTGAGCGTATATCCCATACTTTTTTCATCATCCAGACACAAAGAATCCAGACCTTCATGATATGCCAAGTCAATAAATGGAACGATTCGTTCATCATATTGTTTGGCAATGCCAATCACATCTTCATAATCCAATATCCTGTCTTCAAAGACAAGAGCATGTATGATAGAAGAAACGATAACGCAAGAGCCCACACAGCGAGGATCATAATGAGTTAGCTTACAGATATTCTCAGCATTACTAGTCACATTTTCCTTCAGAAGTCCTACCACCGAAGTTCTCATGACGGCTCCATTAGCTGTAAGCGGCTCCGCATTTATACCATTGTAGTCTTCTCATTTATTCGTACCTTTGC
>ENA-OPSQ01000112-OPSQ01000112.1-human-gut-metagenome-genome-assembly--contig:-NODE-112-length-70703-cov-17.873202_pt1 | contig 70703 bp, 50 predicted proteins | sample MGYA00241456_ERZ501904 | MGnify/ENA primary metagenome ERZ501904 (study PRJEB25962, sample SAMEA2042452) | human gut metagenome | biome: human gut; feature: human-associated habitat; material: faeces...
TTACCTGCTTTGCATAGGTAACTGTGGCTCACGATTTAGTAACTGAACTACTTCAGTATTCCTCACTCGCTTGCTTTATGCCGATTTGGCAACTTTGTGCAAATCTACTCATTCCCAACTGTTTACGTTCCAACCTCTCTTATTCTCCTTTGGCTGCTTTAGAGCTTTATGTTAAGAATCCTAACTCATAGTTTCTTCCCCCGCAACTCTATGACTTATGCCCCGCAAAGCATAGAGACGGGAAAAAAGAGCGAGGGGTTAACAGGTTAACAGTTAACACCCCAAAAATGCATGGTACCCCCCACACACATATAAAAATAAGTATATATATATATTATATTATAATAAGGTACGCGCGAGGGGGAGTATCGAAAAAACAGCTGTTAACTGTTAACTCTGTTAACCCCCAGGCATAAAAATACAGAAAGCCTCTCAGCAAAACGATGCTGAGAGGCTTTCTGTATTTTTATTTGAGACTCTATAAAACTTCCATTTCATTTCTCTTCATAATAAGAGGATAACGCTCAGGATGCTTTAAACTCTCTATTTCTAAATCTACATCCAGTTTAGGCCACTCTATGGCATTCCTTCCACTCATCTGCACATCAAGAGCATCAGAAATACATGCATTCTTCATCCAAGGAATCCGATTATAAGATATGAAATGATCGTTTCCTTTCACAGAAAGCATAATGCCTTTATCATTTATCATCAAGACGCTTACCTGTGTTGTCTGCATAATCTTTCCTTTCTTTTAAGAAGTTATATTTCTGCGGGCAAAGATACGATATTTTTATGAAACTTCCAAGAAAAAAGACATAAAAAAAGCACTCCAAGGAGCGTGAACTCCTCAAAGTGCCCTGATCATAATTATATTTCTAATATTGGTTTTTACGCAATAAAGAAGTCATTGATTACTCAATAACTACGGTTGTCCAACCATGCTTGTCCTCGATGGTACCATACTGGATTCCGCGGAGCGTATCATAGAGGTGCTTAGAGATAGGACCTGGCTTCTCACCGAAGTTGTAGCGCTTGCCTGTATCCAAGTCGTCAATGTAGCTGATAGGACTGATTACGGCAGCAGTACCGCATGCACCAGCCTCCTCGAAAGTATCCAACTCATCCTCAGGAATCTGACGGCGCTCAACCTTCATACCGAGGTCCTCAGCCAACTGCATCAAGCTCTTGTTGGTGATAGATGGAAGGATAGATGTACTCTTAGGAGTAACGTATGTATTGTTCTTGATTCCGAAGAAGTTGGCAGCACCACACTCATCCATGTATTTCTTCTCCTTAGCGTCGAGATAGAACTCGCAGGCATAACCCTTCTCGTGAGCGATATTGTTGGCTCTGAGGGAAGCTGCATAGTTTCCACCCACCTTATAGATGCCTGTTCCGAGAGGAGCAGAGCGGTCGAAATCGCGGATGATGACGTATGGGTTGGTAGAGAATCCACCCTTGAAGTATGGACCCACTGGAGTTACGAAGATAAGGAAGCAATACTCCTTAGAAGGATGAACACCCACCTGAGCACTTGTACCGATGAGCAGCGGACGGATATAGAGCGTAGCACCACTCTCGTAGGTAGGAATCCACTCCTGGTTGAGGCGAACCACCTTCTTCACCATTTCCTCGAACATTTCTGTAGGCACCTCTGGCATCAGAATGCCACGACATGTGCTCTGCAAGCGCTTAGCGTTCTCGTCCATACGGAACACGCGTACCTTACCATCTGGGCAACGATAAGCCTTCAAGCCCTCGAATGCCTCCTGACCATAGTGCAGACAGGTTGCAGCCATGTGCAATTTCAAATACTCATCAGAGCAAACTTCTATTTCGCCCCATTTGCCGTCGCGATAGTAACAGCGAACATTGTAGTCAGTCTGGCGATAGCCAAATGACAAATTAGACCAATCTAAGTCTTTCATAACATCTATATTTTTAATGTTCTACTAATATTTTGAATGCAAAAGTACAAAATATTCTATTAATCTGCAACTATTTTACAATAATTTTAGTAGAAACGTTATTATTTTACGTATTTCCGCCATTTTGAGGCATATTTTTGCCAATTTATGGGGGATTTTTTTGTTCTTGCGCCGGTCCTTTTAGCGGATCAATCCTCGCTGAGGAGTTTTTTGATTTCCTCATCAGTCTTGGTGAGCTTGTCCTTGCAGAGCTTCACCAAGGTTTTGGCACGCTTCAACTGCTCGGAGAGCTGATCAATATCGAGTTCATCATTCTCCATTCTATCTACAATTTCCTCAAGCTCTCTTACGGCTTGTTCGTATTTCATTTCTTCTTTTTCCATCTTTTTATTATTTTGAAGTTAACAGAGTTAACAGTTAACAGTTGATATTTTAAAGCTTTTGCCCTTTCAGGGCGACAGGTTTGCTTCCTTTATTACCCAGGGTGTTGCCCTGGGCTAGGAGCTTCTGCCCTTTCAGGGCGTGTGGGTAAATCCATTCCTATGCCTTTCAGGGCGTGTGGGCCAGTTTGCTATAAACTATTAACTATAAATTATAAACTATTATTCAACTTCCGCTTTCACGCTGCCCTCGGCGAATCTCGTTTCGATGATGTCGCCGGCCTTCAGCTGCGAGGCAGAACGGATACTCTTGCCATCTTTCAGCGTAATGCTGTAACCGCGTTTCAGCAATAACTCGGGGTCTTGAGCCTGGATGCGCTGCTGAAGAAGCTGAAGACGATGACTCTCATTGAGCATTTTTCTTTCCAATATCGGCTGGATATTCTGGGAAAGAATCTCGAAATGGCGCTCGGCTTCCGATATTTTCGACTGGACATTTGTGCTTAAACGGCTCATCAGGCGGTCGAGATAAGCACCCTGCTTCGTCTTCACCAGTGAAAACTGAACAGGAATCGTGTTGCTCAGTCTGTCTAGCCTCATCTTCTCCACCTGCAGACGATGCTTCACATTCTGCACAATGGCCTCCTGCGCATTCATTACACGCGCATAAACCTCGGTAAGATGGTTGACGAGGAAGGCGGCAGCGGCTGTCGGCGTCTTTACACGTTGGAAAGAAATCATATCCAGCACACTCTCGTCCCTTTCATGTCCTATTCCCGTGATGATAGGCAGCGGGAAGTTTGCCACATTCTCAGCAAGCGCCAAGGTGTCGAAACCCGAGAGATCGCTCGTTGCACCACCGCCACGGATGATGACCACGCAATCAAACTGTTCCCATTCGGCATTGATACTGTCAAGGGCAGCAATCACGCTCTGCTCTACCCCCTCGCCCTGCATCGTAGCCGGAAAGAGGCGAGTTTGAAACTGCAGACCATAATCATTATCGGCAAGCTGGTTGCAGAAATCACCATATCCAGCAGCCGTAGCACTGGAAATGACAGCGATGCGCTGACAGAACATCGGGAGCACCAACTCCTTCTGAAGTTCGAACACCCCCTCTGCTTTCAGCGTATTGATGATTTCCAGTCGCTTGCGCGCCATATCACCCATCGTATAGTTAGGGTCAATATCGTCAACAATCCATGAGAAACCATAGTTCTCATGAAACTGAGCGTGCACTTTCAGCAGCACTTTCATTCCGGCATGAATACGCTGTCCGGTGATGCGCTCAAAATTCGGCTTGATGAACATCCATCGGTTTCGCCAGCAGGAGGCATGCGCCTTGGCAATGGGCGTATTAGACCGCTCATCCTTCTCGATGAGTTCCAGATAGCAGTGACCTCCGTAGCCCTCGCGAGCCTCGGAGAGTTCCGCTTCCACCCAATAGCTGTCGGGCAAGGACATCGAAATGACGTCGCGAACCATCGAATTCAATTCGTATAATGAAAAATGCTTCATACTTTATATTTTATTGCACGGATTTTCCAGGCACGGTGCCTACTTCATCGCTTTCCCCATCTGATAAGCCTTCCAGAAATCAGGCACACCATATCCGAAAACATTATCGGGGTGCTGCTGATTATCGCCAGCCAATCTCACGAGTTTCATAATCTGCTTAGCCGTTTTCTGAGGCAAAGCCTGCCAGAGACACGCCACCATTCCGGCGATGAGCGGAGATGAGAAAGACGTTCCGTTATCATTGATGATATTTCCACGGCCCGTAATCACGCAGGTAGGACTTCCGTAAGCCATCACATCAGGCTTGATTCTGCCGTCAGCAGTAGGTCCCACGGCACTGAAAGCCGCATTCTCTCCCATTTCGTTCACGCTTCCCACGGTAAGGATATTGCGTGCATCGGCAGGGAAATTGATTTTCTTCCAGCTTCCCATTCCGTCGTTTCCGGCAGAATTGACACAGATGATTCCCTTGTCAGCACACATCGAAGCGGTGCGGGAGATGAGGGTAGAATTGCCATCCTGCTCATAATAATGATGGTTGGTTGACGCATCATCGAAGCCATGATAGCCCAGCGAGGAATTGATGACATCCACGCCACAACTGTCAGCATATTCAGCAGCAAAAGCCCAGTAATCCTCTTCAGCCAGACTCTCTGTGCGCTCATCTTCACAGCGCACCAGCAGATATTGAGCATTAGGCGCCACCCCCACGAATCTGTCGGGTTCGTTGGCTGCCATGGTAGAAAGCACCATCGTTCCATGCTCCATCTCGGCAAAAACATTCTTGGATTGAGGAACCACAAAGTCCCTTACGCCCGCCAGTTTTATATCATGCAGCGCCGGAATCTTATCCACATTCATGAATCCGCCGTCAAAAACAGCAATCATCATTCCCCTGCCTAAATATCCGGCAGCATGCATGCGCTTGCCGTTGAGCGACTGGATCTGCGCATCAGCAGCACCATATTCGCCTACTCCACCAACCCAATCGTTCAGGCCCTTGCGCACACTGCTTCTGATGCGCTGACTGACAGAATCGGGAGCAGAGAAGACTTTCATCTTCCGGGTGATGAAATCGAGTTCATCCAGTTTGCGGAGTTCCTTCTCCTTATGAATGCGGACCAGCAGGGTATTGTTCCACTTGCTTTTGCCCACAATCTCGATGCCAGCCTCGCTTACAGCCTGCTCATAAGCAGGAGCCACAGGCAAATCGGTAACATCGATGGGCAGATTCTGTCTCTTTCTGCGCTCTATGGAACGGGAAGAGAGAAAATCTGCAGGGCGACTTACCGAAAAGGGAGTGTGACTGAGGTCTTTGTCTCTGAGATAAAGACGATACATCATACACTTGCCTCCCGGATACGACACCATATCGGTTTCGGCGATGCGGGGCAACCGCATCAGCTGCTCAAAATTGCTAACCCTGTCTTCGCGAGCAAACAAAGAGAGAGCGGTCATTAAGAATGCATAAAGCATTAAATATTTTTTCATCATTATATCGGTAGTCCGGTTTGTTATTGTTGTTGCTGCAATTTTCTGTATTGCATTTATTAATGAGTTGAATTGTTTATTCTGAAGTGCAAAAGTACAGAAATTGTACGAAAACGCCAAAGGAAAAGAGAAGTTTTTATCGAGAAATGCAAGTTTTTCTCATATATATAATAAGGTATCAGATATTTTTTGTACTTTTGCAGACAAGTAGCCGCCGCGGCTGGTTTCAGAAAGAAGCAGGGCGAGCGTCTACGAGGCAATAAAAAGACATAATGGAAAATAAACAAGCAACATTAGAATTAGGTACGAAGCCGGTGGGCAAGCTGCTCGTTCAGTATGCCTTGCCAGCGATGATTGCGATGACCGCCGCCTCACTCTACAACATCGTAGACCGAGTATTCATCGGTCAGGGTGTGGGAGCCATGGCCATTTCAGGTCTCGCCATCACCTTCCCCTTCATGAACCTCACCGCTGCCTTCGGAGCCGGTGTAGGCGTAGGAGCGTCTACTGCCATCAGCGTGAAGTTGGGACAAAAAGATTATGCCACAGCGCAAAACATTCTGGGTAACACGATTTCTCTGAATCTCATCATCGGTATCGGACTGAGCATCATCTGTCTGCTCTTCCTCGACCCAATCCTGAGATTTTTCGGAGCCAGCGACCAGACGCTCATCTATGCCCATGAGTACATGGTCATCATCCTGCTGGGCAATGTGGTGAGCCACATGTATTTCGGCATGAACGCCCTGCTCCGAGCAGCGAGCAAGCCCAAGCAGGCGATGTACGCCACCATCTTCACGGTGGTGATGAACGTGATACTGGATGCCCTCTTCATCCTCGTCTTCAAATGGGGAATACAGGGTGCCGCCATCGCCACCATCCTATCGCAGCTGATGGCGCTGATGTGGCAGTTCAAGCTCTTCAGCAACAAGAGCGAGCTGCTCCACTTCAAGAAAGGAATCTACAAACTGAAGAGGAAACTCGTAGATAACATCCTCGCCATCGGCATTTCGCCTTTCCTGATGAACGTGTGCGCCTGCATCATCGTCATCTTCATCAACAACCAGCTGGTGCGTTTCGGAGGCGACCTCTCCGTGGGTGCCTACGGAATAGCCAATGGTATTGCAATGGTGTTCGTGATGTTCGTATTCGGCGTAAACCAGGGAATGCAGCCTATCGCCGGCTACAATTACGGAGCACAGAAACTGGACCGACTGATGCGCGTATTGAACCTGAGCATCATTGCTGCCACCGCCATCATGGTAACGGGCTGGCTGATAGCGATGCTTCTGCCTTACTACTGCGCACGACTGTTTACAACCGATAAGCAACTGATAGACTTGGGCATTAAGGCGATCAGAGTAGTGATGTTCTGCTTCCCGGTCATCGGATTCCAGATGGTCATCACCAACTTCTTCCAGTGCATCGGAAAGGTAAAGATCAGCATCTTCCTCTCCTTGTCGAGACAGTTGCTCATCCTTCTGCCACTCCTGGCTTTCCTGCCGATGATCTGGGACATCGACGGCGTATGGTACAGTATGCCTATCTCCGACTTCTCTGCCGCAGTCATCGCCGGAGTCGTCATGGTATGGTACATGAACAAGTTGAAAAGACAACATAGAGAAAATGAAGAACGAAGAGTGAAGAGTGAAGAATTCAACGGCTTTACTAATCATAAAGTTCAATGTTCAAATTTCAAAGTCCAAAGTAACAAAGGCTTATCATAAAGTTCAATGTTCAAATCTCAAAGTTCAAAGTTAATGGAAAAGATTATCATAAACGTGGGTCGCCAGATTGGTAGCGGCGGCCATATCATCGCCGAGAAGTTGGCTGAAGATTTCGGTTGCAAATGTTACGACCGTGAGCTGCTGAACCTTGCCGCCAAGGAGAGTGGATTCTCAGAGAAATTCTTCGAGCAGAACGATGAGCAGAAGGGATTCTTCAAGTCTCTCTTCCATACCCATCTGCCCTTCCTGAGCGACAGCAATTTCTATCACAACGACTTCTCGCAGGAAGGTCTGTACAAGTTCCAGAGCGACGCTATCAGAAAGGCTGCCGACCAGGGCAACTGCGTGTTCGTGGGCAGAACCGCCGACTATGTGCTGCGTGATTACAAGAACGTAATCAACATCTTCATCACCGCCAACATCAACGACCGCATCAAGGCTGTGTGCAAGCGAAAAGATATCGACAGAGCCAGCGCCCGCAAGTTTATCGAAAGCCATGAGGAGCAGCGCGCCTCTTACTACGATTACTATACAGGCAAGAAGTGGGGCCACAGCGAAAGCTACGACCTCTGCATAAACAGCAGCCATTTGGGAATCGAAGAAACAGAGAAGTTTATCGCAGAATTTATCAGAAAGAAGTTCGGACTTAGTGATTAATTATTAGTGATTAATTATTAGTGATTAGTGATTAATTTTAGGGACATAAAATATTAAACATCATATAAATGAAGAAGATTATGCTTTTGGGCTCAGGCGAACTGGGCAAAGAATTTACCATCGCCGCAAAGCGAGCAGGACAGTACGTCATCGCTTGCGACAAGTATGACAATGCACCAGCCATGCAGGTAGCCGACGAGCGGGAAGTGTTCTCGATGCTCGATGGCGACGCATTGACCGCAGTGGTAGAGAAACATCACCCAGACATCATCGTGCCTGAGATTGAAGCTATCCGCACCGAGCGACTCTTCGACTTCGAGAAGGAGGGCATCCAGATTGTGCCTTCTGCACGTGCCGTGAACTACACCATGAACCGCCGTGCCATACGCGACCTGGCTGCCAAGGAACTGGGGCTGCGCACAGCCAAATATTTCTATGCCAAGACTTTCGAGGAATTTAAGAACGCAGCCGATGAGATTGGTTTCCCATGCGTAGTGAAGCCTCTGATGAGTTCAAGCGGTCATGGACAGAGCTATGTTCACAACGATGATGAACTGAAGGAGGCTTACAAGGAAGCAATGGAAGAAGGTCGTGGCGACGTGAAGGAAGTTATCATCGAGGAATTCATCGACTTCGATTCAGAGTTCACTCTCCTCACCGTCACCCAGAAAGACGGTCCTACCCTCTTCTGTCCACCTATCGGCCATGTACAGAAGGGCGGCGACTACCGCGAGAGCTGGCAGCCATTCCACCTTCCAGAGGAGGCTTTGAAGAAGGCTGAGCATATTGCGGGTGAAGTAACCAAGGCATTGACTGGTGCCGGTCTCTGGGGCGTAGAGTTTTTCCTGAGCAAGCAGGGCGAAGTCATCTTCTCAGAGTTGAGTCCTCGTCCACACGATACAGGTATGGTAACCCTGGGTCATACCACCAACCTAAGCGAGTTTGAGCTCCATTTCCGTGCCGTGATGGGCTTACCTATCGCCGGAATCCATCTGGAGCACATCGGCTGTTCTGCCGTTATCCTCTCTCCTGAGGAAAGTACCGAGCCATTGAACTACAACATGCTCGATGCCTTGAAGGAAGACCACACCCGCATCCGTATCTTCGGCAAGCCAGAGGCTCACGTGGGCAGAAGAATGGGTGTAGTGCTCTGCTACGGCGAAAAGGGCGATGACCTCAATCAGCTCCGCGACAAGGCAAAGCGTCTGGCAAAGACTGTATTGGGAACCGACCCTTATATGAAAAAATAAATATGAAAGAATTAGGAAGAATTATCACATTACCCAAGATATTCGACCCTAGAGGCAACCTGACAGTGGCAGAGGGAGAAACCCATATTCCCTTTGCCATTGCCCGGACCTACTGGACCTATGATGTTCCGGGCGGAGAAAGTCGCGGGGGCCATGCTCACAAGGAATGCCAGGAATTCATCATAGCAGCCAGCGGTTCATTTTCGGTGACGCTGGATAATGGAGAGCAGAAGAAGACCTATCATCTCAACCACCCTTGGGAGGGTTTGTTCGTGGATGTCAATATCTGGCGAACACTTGATGATTTCTCTTCCGGCTCATTATGCCTGGTTCTGGCTTCCCACAAGTTTGAAGAGGAAGACTATATACGCGAATATGACGAATACCTCAGATTCGTCAGTTCAAAAAAATAGCCAAAATCTCTCAAAAACCGAGAATCAATAACGCTAAATATCATGTTTGAGATCAGAAAATACAACGATGCAGACAAGGAGGCGTGGAATGCTTTTGTAGACCAGTCACGCAACGCCACCTTCCTTCTCAACCGCTCGTACATGGATTATCACAGCGACCGTTTCACAGACCATTCTCTGATGATTTTCCGCAACGACAAGCTCTATGCCTTGCTCCCTGCCAATGAGGACGGAGATATTTTCTATTCTCATCAGGGGCTCACCTATGCAGGACTGCTTACTACCGAACATGCCTCAACAGATAATATCTGTCAGGTTTTCGTTGCCATCAACACGTACCTGAAAAAAGTTGGTTTCCGAAAGTGCATCTACAAGCCAATTCCCTGGATTTACCAGCAACAGCCTGCCGAAGAAGACCTCTATGCCCTCTTCAAAGAATGCCAGGCACAAATCTGCGCAAGAAACATTTCGGCTGTCATCGACCTTCAGCATCCGCTGAAATGGTATAATATCAGGAAGTCGGGTGCAAGGAAAGCCCTGGAAAAAGGAATTTTCATCGAAGAAAGCGAAGATTACGAAACGTTCTGGAGCATCTTAACCGAAAACCTGATGAACACCTATCAGGCTCATCCTGTTCATACCTTGCAAGAGATGAGCAGACTGAAAACATCTTTCCCTGACAATATCAAACTGTATGTTGCCCGAGAAGAATCAGGCAAGATGCTAGGCGGAACCGTTTTGTACATCAGCAGGAAGGTGGTTCACACGCAGTATATTTCCGCATCAGAAGAAGGAAAGAAGGCGCATGCACTAGATGCCTTGTTTCAGAATCTCATTAAAACAAAATATAAGGATTTTGATTATTTCGATTTCGGTACTTCTAATGAAGAAGGTGGAAAGGTACTCAATGCCAGCCTCATCTATCAGAAAGAAGGTTTCGGAGGAAGAGGAGTAGTTTACGACACCTACGAATGGACACTATAAGTAAATATAAATCCCGAAGTTCGCCTTTAAAGAACTTCGGGATTTTTATGGTTGAAGTTAACAGAGTTAACAGTTAACAGCTGTTTTTTATACTAACACTACGGTCACGCCTCTAGCTGCTTGCGCACCCATAACCAGTGCCTGCTCAATATCGGCAGTCTTGGAAGGACCACTGATGAAAGTACCGAAATTGTACTTCGGATCCATCTCAATACGGGCATAAGCCTCATGCATATTGTTCACAATCTTCTCTTTTTCGAGGAATATCACAAGGTATTCCGAGATGAAAAGCACAGCTTTCTCCTTCATGGTCTGAGGAATCCAGACGCAGCCATTCTCAGCAACACCCACTTCACCACGGACAATACCCACATCAGTACCATTCAGATCGTTAGCCTCAGCCACCGTATCAGGATTCTTCTGGGCAATCGTGATTTCTGGCAGATGAGAAGCAAAGACCTTGGCTTCCGGATAAGCCTTCTTCACCAGCTCATCCAGACTCTCCCCCTTCTTCGCCTCTATCACATGGCCACCTACCGATTCCGTCATCTCAATAAACTGCTTCAAGGTATCCTCATACTGAATACCCTTCACATCAACGGCAGGCATATCGAATTGAACATGCGTATTCTTACGCAACTTGTTCAGGAAATCTTCTTTTAACATTGAAATTTGAACTTTGAACTTTAAACTTTATGATTACCCACTACTTCACCTTTCCTTCTTTCCAAAGCTGATGAAAACTCTTCTTTGCAAACTCAGGCATGGCGTGACCGATGCCCCAGGCATTCCAATTGCTGAAGTGCGTGCAGCATTCAGGAACCAGATTGACAAGCGGAGCAAACTTCAGGGCAGTGGTGTAGAGCGCAGGACGGTCGAAGAGATACTTCATACCATTCGACATCGCCTTCTTGACAGGATCAGCCTTACCCAACTTCTCCAGACTCTGGCGCCAGACATAAATCTGAGAACCCGGTCCAACCTTGGAAGGACAGACATTGTCGCAAGACAAGCACAAGGTGCAGGCTGAAACATTATCACTGTACTTCTGCGGATTCTTCAGCATACCCAAGTTCACACCAATAGGACCCGGTATAAAATAGGTGTAACTGTAACCGCCTGAACGACGATAAACCGGACAGGTATTCATGCAGGCACCGCAGCGCATACACTTCAACGTCTGCCAGTGGTCCTTATCAGCAAGAATGTCGCTTCTGCCGTTATCCACCAATACTACATGCATCTCAGCACCCGGACGAGCCTGGCGGAAATGAGAAGTGAAGGCGGTGGTAGGCTGACCGGTTCCGCAGCGGCAGAGCAGGCGCTGGAATACAGCCAAAGACTTATAATCAGGAACCAGTTTCTCAATACCCATCGCTACGATATGGAGCTTAGGCATGGAAGTGGTCATATCCGCATTACCCTCGTTGGTGCAAACCACGCAATCGCCGGTAGCAGCCACACCGAAGTTACATCCGGTCATACCAGCTCCAGCTTCCATAAACTGGTCGCGGAGATGATGACGGGCACAGCGGGTCAGATAAGTAGGATCATAGTTGCCGATTTCCTTGGAGATTCCCTTCTCCTCGAACATCTTTCCTACCTCCTCACGCTTCAGGTGGATGGCAGGCATCACGATATGGCTAGGCTTCTGATGCAAGAGCTGGATGATGCGCTCACCCAGGTCGGTCTCCACCACGTCAATGCCGTGCTGCTCCAGATAAGGATTCATCTCGCACTCCTCGGTGAGCATCGACTTCGACTTCACCATCTTCTTCACGTTATGGTCTTTCAGAATACCGAGCACAATCTCATTAAATTCCTGCGCATCCTTTGCCCAGTGAACCTTTACTCCGCGGCTCTCCAGATTCTTGGAAAACATATCGAGGTAATCGGCGAGATGGGTAATCGTATGCATCTTGATTTCAGACGCATGCTCGCGGAGGTCTTCCCACTCAGGAAGTTCCTGTGCCATCTTATCTCTCTTCTGACGAACAGACCAGAAGGTAGCGTCGTGCCAGGTGGTCTTCTCTACGTTCTGCGTAAACTTCGCAGCTCTCTTGGAATGTTCTGTACTCATAGTCCTGCAGCTAATATTTGAACAACATGAATAAACTTGATCGGCATCTTCTCCTTCTTGGCGATTCCAGCCATGTGCATCAGGCAGGAAGAATCCGGTCCGGTAACAAACTCAGCGCCCGTAGCCATGTGACGCTTGATCTTATCTTCGCCCATACGGGTAGAAACGGCAGGCTCCTCAATAGAGAACATACCACCGAATCCGCAGCACTCATCCTTGCGCTCCGGTTCGTGGACAGTAATGCCTTCCACCATATTTAATAAGTCGATGATTTTGTTGAAAGGCTTGATGTGGCGCTCAGATGGAGATGACAATCCCAGTTCGCGCACACCGTGACAACTGTTGTGCACACTCACCACATGAGGGAACTTGCCCGGCACATGATCCACCTTCAGCACATCGTGAAGGAACTCCACAACATCCATGATTTTCTTTGAGGAAATACACTCGTGCTTACCCTCAAGAATTTTAGGATAATACACCTTTACGTAAGCGGCACATGAGGCAGAAGGAGCTACGATATAATCGTAATCCTTGAACAGTTCATCAAATGTCTCTATGACCTTCTCCGACTTTTCCTGAAAACCGGCATTAGCCATTGGCTGGCCGCAGCAAGTCTGTTTTTCGGGATAACCCACGTCTAGTCCGTAATGCTTAAGCAACTTGTATGTAGCCACACCCGCTTCAGGGTAAAGGGCATCCACATAACAAGGGACGAATAATCCGACTTTCATTGTTGTTATATTTATCTTGTTTGCTATTTTTTATTCTTTTTCTACATGACTAAAAGCCGCTGCAAAAGTAACAAAATAATTGCAAAAATACGACATTCTAGAGAAGAAATAATAATAATTGATGTTATTTAACTGTAAAGATTTGCAGAAAATTTGGAATAATCAAATAAATAGCGTAACTTTGCATCTTGAAATAGCGTGTCTACCATTTGTGAACTAAGCCAAATGCAGTTTAGTTGCTAAAAACATAAATAACAAGACATATAAAGAACAAACTTATAGTTATATTTAATGATGAAGAAACAGCTTAAGAAAGTCCTCGTCCTGGGTTCCGGTGCTTTGAAGATCGGCCAGGCAGGTGAGTTTGACTATTCCGGTTCGCAGGCTCTCAAGGCTTTGCGCGAGGAGGGTATTAGTTCCGTCCTCATTAATCCAAACGTTGCTACAATTCAGACAAGTGAAGGTATTGCTGACAAGGTTTATTTCTTGCCGGTGACACCTTTTTTTGTAACTGAAATTATCAAGAAGGAGCGCCCTGACGGCATTATGCTCGCTTGGGGTGGCCAGACGGGTTTGAACGTCGGTACAGAACTTTACCTCAACGGTGTGCTCAAGGAGTATGGTGTGGATGTGTTGGGTACCTCGGTAGAGGCTATCATGAACACAGAAGACCGCGACCTCTTCGTAAAGGAGCTCAACAAGGTTGACCTCAAGGTTCCTGTAAGCCACGCTTGCGAGAACATGGAGGAGGCTGTGGCTGCGGCACGCAACATTGGCTACCCTATCATGATCCGTTCTGCCTATGCGCTGGGAGGTCTCGGTTCTGGTGTCTGCAAGACTGAAGAGGAGTTCAAGGAGATTGCTGAATCTGCCTTCACTTTCGCACCTCAGGTACTCGTTGAGGAGAGCCTGAAGGGATGGAAGGAGATTGAGTTTGAGTGCATCCGTGATGCGAACGACCGCTGCTTCACCGTTGCCTCTATGGAAAACTTCGACCCACTGGGTATCCACACCGGTGAATCTATCGTTGTAGCTCCTACCTGTTCTCTCACCGACGAGCAGGTGAAGATGTTGCAGGACATCGCCGTGAAGTGCGTCCGTCACCTCAACATCGTGGGTGAGTGCAACATCCAGTATGCTTTCAACGCTGAGACCAACGACTACCGTATCATCGAGATCAATGCTCGCTTGAGCCGTTCTTCTGCCCTCGCTTCTAAGGCTACCGGTTATCCGCTCGCTTTCGTTGCAGCTAAGATTGCCCTCGGTTATACGCTCGACCAGATTGGCGAGATGGGTACTCCTAACTCAGCTTATGTAGCTCCATCACTCGACTATATGATCTGCAAGATTCCTCGTTGGGATCTTACCAAGTTTGCCGGTGTAAGCCGCAAGATTGGTTCTTCCATGAAGTCTGTAGGCGAAATCATGTCTATCGGCCGTTCATTCGAAGAGATGCTCCAGAAGGGTCTCCGTATGATTGGTCAGGGAATGCACGGTTTCGTAGGCAACGACCACACCAAGTTTGATAACCTGGATGAGGAGCTTTCTAACCCTACCGACCTCCGTATCTTCGCCATCGCCCAGGCTTTGGAGGAAGGTTACACCATCGAGCGCATCGAGGAGTTGACCAAGATTGACCCTTGGTTCATCGAGCGCATGAAGAATATCGTAGATTACAAGCACAAGCTTTCTGAATATAATACGCTGGAGGAGATTCCATACGAGGTATTGCGCGAGGCTAAGGTATTGGGCTTCTCTGACTTCCAGATTGGCCGCTTCGTATTGAAGACTCAGAACACAAATATGGAGAAGGAGGTGCTCGCAGTTCGTGCCCAGCGCAAGAAGCTGAACATTCTGCCTGCCGTGAAGCGCATCCCTACCGTGGCTAGCGAGCATCCTGACCTCACCAACTATCTCTACATGACATACGCTGTAGAGGGTTACGACATCAACTACTACAAGAACGAGAAGTCTGTCATCGTTCTCGGTTCGGGTGCTTACCGCATCGGTTCTTCTGTAGAGTTCGACTGGTGTTCAGTAAACGCTATCAACACAGCCCGCAAGTTGGGTTACAAGTCAATCATGATCAACTACAACCCGGAGACCGTATCTACCGACTACGATATGTGCGACCGTCTCTACTTCGATGAGCTTTCATTCGAGCGTGTACTCGATGTCATCGACCTGGAGTCACCACGTGGTGTGATTGTTTCTGTAGGTGGTCAGATTCCAAACAACCTGGCTATGAAGCTTCATCGCCAGTCTGTGCCAATCCTGGGTACATCTCCAGTAAACATCGACCGTGCCGAGAACCGCGGTAAGTTCTCTGCCATGCTCGATAAGCTCGGCATCGACCAGCCTAAGTGGAGCGCCCTCACCTCAATGGAGGATGTTCAGAAGTTCATCGACGAGGTAGGCTATCCTGTTCTCGTTCGTCCATCTTACGTTCTTTCCGGTGCAGCCATGAACGTTTGCCACGATGACGATGAGTTGCGTCGCTTCCTGGAGGCAGCTTCTGAGGTTTCTAAGGAGTACCCAGTGGTTATCTCCCAGTTCATGACAGAGACCAACGAGATTGAGTTCGACGGTGTGGCTCAGAATGGTGAGATTGTAGAGTATGGTATTTCAGAGCACGTAGAGTATGCTGGTGTTCACTCCGGCGACGCTACCATGACCTTCCCTGCCCAGCAGATTTCCTTCGCTACAGCCCGTCAGATCAAGAAGATTTCGCGTGCCATCGCCAAGGAGCTCAACATCTCGGGTCCTTTCAATATCCAGTACTTGGCTAAGGGTCGCGATGTGAAGGTTATCGAGTGTAACCTCCGTGCATCCCGCTCATTCCCATTCGTGAGCAAGGTATTGAAGCGCAACTTCATCGAGACTGCCACCCGCATCATGCTCGATGCTCCATATCAGAAGCCAGACAAGTCTGCTTTCGATATCGACCGCATGGGTGTGAAGGCATCACAGTTCTCATTCGCCCGCTTGCAGAACGCCGACCCAGTTTTGGGTGTGGATATGAGCTCTACCGGTGAGGTAGGCTGTATGGGTGATACTTTCGAGGAGGCATTGCTCAACTCTTTGATTGCCACCGGCTACAAGATTCCTTCAAAGGACAAGGGCATTATGCTTTCAAGCGGTGGTGCTAAGGAGAAGGCTTCTCTGCTCGACGCTGCCCAGGCTTTGGTGAAGAATGGTTACACCATTTACGCTACAGCCGGTACAGCGAAGTTCCTGAACGAAAACAACGTGAAGGCTACAGCCGTAGGATGGCCTGATGAGGAGCACAAGGATCTCCCTAACGTGATGCAGATGATTGCTGACCACAAGTTCGACCTCATCGTCAACATCCCTAAGAATCATACCAAGCGTGAGTTGACCAATGGTTACAGAATCCGTCGTGGCGCCATCGACCACAACATTCCTCTGATCACCAATGCCCGTCTGGCTTCCGCCTTCATCGAGGCATTCTGCACATTGAGCCAGGACCAGTTGCAGATTAAGAGCTGGCAGGAGTACGAGTAATCTCGTTGTTTATTTAGGCACGGATTACACGGATTACACAGATTTTTATGAGAGATGATTATCGCTTTTTTATGAGAGATGATTATCGCTTTGCTTATATTAGCACCATAAATCCGTGTAATCCGCGTAATCCGTGCCTTTTCTATATTATGCCACACCCTCCAAGCCTTATAGGGCTTTTATTTTATTCCCCGCCATGAGAAAAAGAAGCTGAAATGATGGCTTTCTCATTATTTTATTGTACCTTTGCAAACAGAAATAAGAATAAAACATGATAGTTTGTATAGCAGAGAAACCGAGTGTGGCTAAGGATATCGCCCGAATCATCGGGGCTACCACGGCACGCGACGGTTATATGGAAGGTAATGGTTACCAAGTAACATGGACCTTCGGCCACCTTTGTGAGCTGAAGGAACCAGATGATTATACTCCGATGTGGAAACATTGGAGCCTTTCGGCGTTGCCGATGATTCCACAGCGATTCGGTATCAAGCTCATCAACGATGAAGGCATCAAGAAGCAGTTTGCTACCATCGAGAAACTGATGCAGGCTGCCGACAGCATCATCAACTGCGGTGACGCCGGACAGGAAGGAGAGCTCATCCAGAGATGGGTGATGCAGAAGGCACAGGCGAAATGCCCCGTCAAGAGACTGTGGATTTCGTCCATGACCGATGAAGCCATCAAGCAAGGCTTCCAGGAACTGAAAGACCAGGGGGAATATCAGTCACTCTATCTTGCCGGACTTTCCCGTGCCATCGGCGACTGGATTCTCGGCATGAACGCCACCCGACTTTATACATTGAAATACGGTCAGAACCGACAGGTGCTCAGCATCGGCCGGGTGCAGACCCCTACCCTTGCCCTCATCGTAAACCGCCAGAAAGAAATCGACAACTTCGTTTCCGAACCTTACTGGGTACTCGCCACCATCTACCGCGACACCCAGTTTACCGCCACCAGCGGCAAGTTTACCAGCAAGGAGGAAGGCGAGAAAGCATTCAGTACCATCGCTGGCAAACCCTTCACGGTTACGGATGTAAGCAAGAAAAAGGGAAACGAGGCGCCCCCTCATCTCTACGACCTCACCTCGCTGCAGGTGGATTGCAACAAGAAGTTTGCTTACTCTGCCGATATTACGCTGAAGCTCATCCAGAGTCTCTACGAGAAGAAGTACACCACTTATCCTCGTGTAGATACCCAGTTCCTGACCGACGATATCTATCCGAAATGTCCGCAGATTCTGAACGGAGTGAGTCAGGCAAAGATCATGAGTCAGCAGAAATACCTCCCGCTCATTCAGCAGCTCGCAACAATCAGCAAGAAATTACCGAAGAGCAAGAAAGTTTTCGACAACAGTAAGGTAACCGACCACCACGCCATCATTCCAACCGGTGTTCCGTCAACCGGACTCACCGATATGGAGGCAAACGTGTATGATCTCATCGCCAAGCGCTTCATCAGCGTGTTCTATCCGGACTGTAAATTCTCTACCACCACCGTATTGGGCGAGGTAATCAACGAAGATGGTCCAAAACCGGAAAAGATAGAGTTTAAGGTGAGCGGTAAGGAGATTCTCGAACCAGGCTGGCGAGTAGTCTATGCCAAGGATGTAAAGAATGCAGATGACGATGATGCTTCAGATAACGCCAACGGAAATGCAGACTCAGGTAATGGTGCCAAGAAGGAAGTGGTAGAAGAAAGGACCCTCCCATCCTTCACAAAAGGCGAATCGGGAGATCATCAGCCTACCCTGACGGAGAAATGGACCACGCCACCTAAGTATTATACCGAGGCAACCCTGCTGCGTGCGATGGAGACAGCCGGCAAATTCGTAGAAGACGAAGAACTTCGTGCAGCATTGAAGGAGAACGGAATCGGCCGACCATCCTCCCGTGCCGGCATCATCGAGACCCTCTTCAAGCGCCACTACATCCGTCGCCAGCGCAAGAATCTGATGGCAACCCCGACAGGCATCGAACTCATTGACACCATCCATGAGGAACTGCTGAAGAGTTGCGAACTGACCGGTATCTGGGAGAAGAAACTCCGCGACATCGAGCACAAGACCTACGATCCTGCCGACTTCATCAACGGACTGAAAGAACAGATCAACAAGATTGTCATCGATGTATTGTCAGACAACAGCAACCGGAGAGTGACCATCATGACAGAGGAAGACCTCAAGAAGAAACCGGCTGCCAAGAAAACGGCTGCCCGAAAGGCTTCTGCCAAGAAAGCCGATAAGGCTACAGCACAGAATACAGATTCTCAGAATGCTCCTGCTCAGCCGACTCCAGCTGCCGACCCAATGGTTGGCAAACCATGTCCGCTTTGCGGCAAGGGCGTCATCATCAAGGGCAAGACCGCCTATGGCTGCAGCAACTGGAAGGCAGGCTGCCAATATCGTCAGCCATTCTCACAGATGTAAATCAATATGAAGCAAATAAGACTTTATCAAATCATAACAGCAATCAGCTGCCTCTTTCTGATAAGTTGCGGCATTGAACAGAACCTGAAGAAAGCAGACAAGCATCTTTCTTTAGGCGAATACTACGATGCGGCAACCCAATATAAAAAGGTGTACACCAAAACACCTACCAAAGAGCGGGCTGCCCGAGGCAAGGTGGCTCTGAAGATGGCACGCTGCTATGATAAAATCAACAGTACGCCAAAGGCACTGGCTGCCTACAGCAATGCCATCCGATACAAGCAGGCAGACCTCAACGACCACCTGGCTTACGCCCGGCTTCTCCTGAAGAACGGAAGTTACAGACAGGCAGCCAAGGAATTCGAATTCCTGCTCGATTCCATGCCCAACAACGTGCTGGTAAAGAACGGACTCGAATCGGCACGAAAAGCCCCAGTCTGGAAGAAGGAAGGAAGCCGGTACAAGGTAAAGCGGATGGATGTTTTCAATTCCCGAAGAGACGACTATTCGCCGATGTTCCTCAGCGATGACAACAGTCAGCTCTATTTCACCTCAACCCGTAACGAAGCCCAGGGCAGCGACCTGAACGGAGTGACGGGAACGAAATCTGCCGACATCTTCTTCTCAGAAAAGGACGATAAAGGCAAATGGAGCAAGCCGGAAGCCATCGGAACCGGTCTCAATACCGACTACGAAGAGGGCGCATGCTGCTTTACCCCAGACGGCAAGCAGATGTACCTCACCCAGTGTACCACCGATCCCACTTCGCCCCGCTTAGCCCAGATAGTAACCTCCAACCGCTCAGATGCAGCCTGGAGCAAGCCTACAAATCTGGAAATCAGCAAAGATACACTCAGTTGTTTTGCCCATCCAGCCATCTCCCCTGATGGCGAATGGCTCTATTTCGTATCAGACATGCCGGGCGGAAAGGGCGGTCTCGACATCTGGCGAGTGCGCATCACTCCTGCCGGACTGGGCGGTGTAGAGAACCTGGGCGAACCTATCAACACCCCAGGCGATGAGATGTTCCCTACCTTCCGTCCTAACGGCGACTTCTACTTCAGCAGCAACGGTCATGTGGGAATGGGCGGACTCGACATCTATATCGCCAAAGTAAATTCCATCACCCGGAAATATGAACTCACCCACCCCGGCTATCCGCTGAATACAGAAGCCGATGACTTCGGAATGACTTTCGAGGGTCTCCACAACCAGGGTTTCTTCTGCTCTAACAGAAAAGACGGAAGAGGCTACGATCATATCTACTCCTTCGAGAATCCGGAGATTGTTACCACAATGAAGGGATGGGTTTACGAGAAAGACGGTTATGAACTGCCTGCCGCAGAGGTGAGAATCGTAGGCAACGACGGAACGAACAGGAAACTATCCGTCAAGGGCGACGGTTCGTTTGTCCTCCCTATCAATCCGCATGTCGACTATCTGGTGATGGCATCCTGCAAAGGCTACCTCAACCACAAGGAAGAACTTCGGGTTGATTCGGCTAAAGAGAGTAAGGAATACGTGCTCCAGTTCCCGCTGGCTTCCATCACAGCCCCTGTACTCATCGACAACATTTTCTACGATTTCGACAAGGCAACCCTTACCGAAGCCAGTACAACAGCCCTCGACCAGCTGGTAACGCTGCTGAAAGAGAACCCGCACGTTACCATCGAACTCAGCGCCCATTGCGACTACAAGGGAAACAGCGAATATAACAAGCATCTGTCTCAGCGCCGCGCCCAATCGGTAGTAGACTACCTGATAAAACACGGCATAGAGAAAGAGCGCCTCACCCCTGTGGGCTACGGCAAGGAGAAGCCGAAGAATGTGCGCAAGAAACTCACCGAGAAGTATCCTTGGCTCAAGGAAGGCGATGTGCTCAGCGAAGAGTTTATCCTGAAGCAGAGCAAGGAGCATCAGGATATCTGCAATCAGCTGAACCGCCGAACCGAGTTCAAAGTGCTCCGCACTACCTATAAATTGTTTTAGAAACCGATATCATAAGCATAGGTGCTCTACTGAAAAAGTAGCAGCACCTATTTGTTTTTCTATATTCAGCAACATTAAATCTTCGTTCAAAGACATTGAATGTCCGTTCAAAGTCATTGAATGTCCGTTCAAAGACACTGAACGGACATTCAAAAGCTTTGAACGGAGATTTCAAGAGCATAAAGATGATATTTATAGTAATAAAAAACTCTTTCTATTAGCACTAAAAACTATTCTGCTAATAGAAAGAGTTGATCATTCATACAATTGATATCAGTGAAGAAGCCTACTGACGTGCATCAGCCAGCTCATTATATCCCCAAACCATGATGAGGACAACGATGCCAGCCAGCACCATCAGGAGATTCTGAGAGTGAGCGATGGAATCTGCCACATGCGTAAGCGCACGCGAACCGGAGAGGAGGAAATCTATCTTCATAGAGAAAAGCCATCCCTGAATCTGCTCCCATCCCTGACAGACTACTGCTATGATGATGCCTGCTGCCACACAGGCTGCCGTCCATAAATGTTCCAGGCGCTGGCGCTTAACCAGCGACATCGCAGTATCAGTTTCGGGTAAAGCCGGCAATGCCTGCATCACCCTGTCGGAGAATCCGTCATCAGGAATCTCTGACATCTGGCAATCGGAAAAGAACATCTGCAAGAGTTCTTCATCCTGAGGGTTCAACGGTTCCCCTTTCATGCTCTCCAACTTCTTATCATTTATCTTATCGGTCATAACCATTCTGTTTTAAGTAACTTGCAAGTTTCTGTTTTCCACGAGAGAGATGCGACTTGATGGTGCCTTGCGCCATTCCCGTCACCTCTGCAATCTTATCTATAGAGTATCTATAGAGAGTCCATCCATCAGCTGCAGCGTGATGCATGTACGTTCATTTTCGCCCAATATCTGTAGTGCCTTGAGCAAATCCATTTTTAATCCGGCATGGGCGCCCTGTGCATTCTTACTGGAAACGGCAGGCGTATCGATGTCCTGCGTCTCCTTATGACTGCGGGTATAATCATACCATACATTATAGGCAATGCGGTAGAGCCAGGTGGAGAAAGAGGCTGTACCCCTGAAACCGGACAGATGGGTATATGCCTTGACAAAGGTATCCTGAGCCAAGTCGTCACTCAGCTGCGCATCCCCCAGCGTCTGCCGCAGGAAGAACCCACGAATGGGTGACTGATACTTCCTGACCAGCAGGTCGAACGACTTGCGGTCATGAAGCATCACCACCTTCGTGACGAGAGAGATATCGGATAACTTTTCCACCTTATATATATTAACTAATAATTGTTGTTATTTTCCTTGTGACTTCCCCTCCTATTGAGAAGCCATGATATATTGAATGTCAGCTGCTAGACCGGAGTACCATTATAGCCCGTGCCCTGGTCGCCGTGACGGTTTTTCCACCAGTCCTTGATGGCAGGAAGCGAGCCGATAACGGTCTGACCGATGCCATAGAAGAAGACCAGGGCTCCGATGCCAGCCAGGAAATCAACATCCCACCAGGCAAACATGGCGCACAAGCCGGCTCCCAGGAAGGCATTTCTCAATCCACGCTTTACCAGATATTCATCGCTCTGCTTGTCTATCGGACGGTCGCTTTCCGGAACATTGATGCCCTTCTCCATCGCCATCTCCGCCAGTTTCATCCGGTCGTTGTGGCGGCGAATCAGATATCTGATAACCAGAAATACGATGATCAGCGGAGCAAAGACAAACAGCAGACCGAAGATGATACAGAAGATGATCATAACAGCCAGCGCTCCGCCACCAAATACCGAACCGATGAAATCGAACGGATCATCATAGTTGTCTAAACTGTATCTAGAATGAACAGACTTATTATCATTCTCATCATAATCATCATAGTTGGCCGAATCTGTACTGGTGGTATCAGAATAAGCCTCCAACGCCTCGTCGTCTTTATCTTTCGAAGCAGATGGCTGTGCAGCAGATGCAGGAGCAGCCTTTGAATCTACCTGTTGGGTAGTTGGATGATAACGATGTTTTGGAGCTGAAGACGCCAAAGACACTTGGGTGGCTCCGATGCTCATAAAGAGCGCTAATGCCAATATTGCTTTCTTCATATCATTATTTTTTTATTGTTTTTACCTTGTTATTTGATAAATTTCTGCTTCTTAGACGCATCTCTTCGCAATTTAGTTGCAAAGAAACGAAATTTTTCTTATTTTTGCAAACAAAATAAAGAAAAAGAGACAGAATGAAGACATTACCTGAAGATTTCAGAACATATACGCAGGCGCTGATGGGCGAAAAGCTGTATCAGCGTCTGGAGCATGCTATCCTCGAAGAGGAGGCACCAACCAGTATCCGCACCAATCCTTTTAAATGCAAGGATGCAGTAGGCGAACCGATTCCCTGGTGTCCGGAAACCGGACGTTATCTCTCTACCCGTCCCGGATTCACCTTCGATCCGCTGCTGCATGCCGGCTTATATTATGTACAGGAAGCCTCATCTATGTTTGTAGATATGGCTATCCGACAGTACGTAAAAGAACCGGTGATGATGCTGGATCTCTGTGCTGCCCCTGGCGGAAAGTCGACTGCCGTAAGAGCTGCCTTGCCGGAAGGGAGTCTGCTCTTCAGCAACGAACCTATGCGCACCCGCTCACAGATTCTTGCCGAAAACGTACAGAAGTTCGGTCATCCGGATATGATTGTTACCAACAACTATCCCCGCGATTACAAGAAATCGAAATTGCAGTTTGATGTGATTCTTACCGATGTTCCCTGCTCCGGCGAAGGAATGTTCCGCAAAGATGAAGGGGCTATCGGCGAATGGAGTACCCAGAATGTGAACAACTGCTGGCAGCTGCAGCGCGAAATCGTATCGGATATCTGGAACTGTCTGAAGCCAGGCGGTATCCTGATTTACTCTACCTGCACCTTCAATGCGCACGAAGATGAGGAGAACGTAGCCTGGATATGCAAAGAACTTGGCGCTGAAGTGATGGCACTGGAGGGTGTAGAAGATGCATGGAACATCACCCGCAACCTCACGGGCACCGACTTCCCTGTTTACCGATTTATTCCTGGCGTTTCGCGAGGCGAAGGTCTGTTTATGGCGATTCTGAAGAAAGAGGGCGAATGGGAAGCAGGTTCTTCAGCCAAGGAGAACAGGAAAGATAAGAAGAAGAAAGACAAGAAGGTGGCGAAAGGAAAGGGACTGGAGATTCCGGGCGACTGGCTGAAGACAGATACGGAATGGATGCCTGCAGAAAGCAACGAGACGGTTTACGCCATTCCGGGCAGATGGAAAGACATCTACGACCTGGCAGAAAAGAACCTGAAGGTGCTGCATGCCGGTGTGAAACTGGGAACAGACAAGGGAAAGGGACTTATCCCCGACCAGGCTCTCGCACTCTCTACGATGCTCAACAAAGAACACTTCCCTCAGGTGGAGTTATCCTACGAAGATGCCATCCGCTACCTTCGCAAGGAGGCTGTGAATCTACCTGCCGATACGCCTAAGGGTTATATACTGGTAACCTACAGACAGGTTCCGATAGGATGGGAAAAGAACATTGGCAACCGTGCCAACAACCTCTATCCGCAGGAGTGGAAGATCAAGAGTAGCCACGGGACGGGAGAGCTGTTTATAGTTAATAGTTTATAGTTAATAGTTGATAGTTAATAGTTTACAGCAAGAATGAATAATTCAACATTTAACATTTAACACTTAACATTAAAATAAAAAAAATGTTCAGCATCATCGCCTGTATATCAAAAGTGCATAGAGCTATCGGCTATCAGAACCGGTTGCTCTACGCCATCCCATCGGACATGACCCGCTTTCGTATGCTCACAACTGGACATACGATCATCATGGGCAGGAAGACATTTGAGTCGCTGCCGAACGGAGCCTTGCCCAACCGCCGCAATATTGTTATCTCGAAGACAAGAGAGCAGATAACAGGGTGCGAAGTATACAGCTCTCTGGAAGAAGCGCTGGCAGCAAGGAAAGAAGAGGTTGGAAGCAAAGTATCTGTTGGAAACAAAAAAACGGTTGGAAGCAAAGAAGCTTCAGATGAATGTTTCATCATCGGAGGAGCCAGCATATATGAACAGGCTTTGCCTTTTGCAGACAAGCTTTATCTCACAATCGTTGAAAAGGAACCTGAACATGCCGATACCTTCTTTCCGGAAATCAATCCGGCAGAATGGGAAGTGACAGAAAAAGAAATGAGGAATGAAAACGGCTTACCGTTCACATTCCTCACCCTTTATAGAAAGCAGTAATCCCGCAGGGAGCTACTGCTTTTTTTCTTTTTATATCTTATTTCTCTGCTGCAGCCTCCTCATCAGTTTCCTCTTCATCATCGTTGAAACTCTTGAGATCCTGCATAGAAAGCTGACGGTTGATAGATGCATTGAAAGAGATGATGGTCTCGCTGCGAGACAATCCCAATGGCTGCAACTTATCATGGATGATTTCCAGGAGATGGTGGTTGTTCAGCGCATAAATCTTGATAAACATATCAAAACCACCTGTAGTATAGTGACACTCCACAACCTCAGGAATCTTCTTCAACTCCTCTACAACCTGGTCAAACTTCTCAGGCTCCTTCAGATAGAGTCCCATATAAGCACAAGTTTCGTAACCTATCTTTTCTGGGTCAATGATGAATTGTGAACCCTTGATGATACCAAGATTTGTAAGTTTAGCAACACGCTGATGAATGGCAGCACCGCTCACATTGCAAGCGCGTGCCACTTCCAAAAATGGAATACGGGCATCCTGAGAAATCAGCTTCAGAATCTGCCTATCTAATGAATCTAAAATTTGTTTTGACATAATACTAATAATTTGCTTGCAAAGATAATACAAAAAATTAATAAAAGCAATTTTTTAAGAGAAAAACATTATAAATTAATATTATTTTCCTTTTTCTGTGGCAGAATAACTGATTTTTAATGCTTTTGCCTGGCGCAAAGCCTGCTTTACGTCGGTTATCACACCCATCTTTGTCTCTTGGTCTGCTTTGATTGATACGGTCATCAGCTTCTGGTCTTCCGGTGACATACGCTTCTTTTCTGCCGAAACGTAATCCATCACTTCGGGAGCCGAAGCAAACTTGTCATTCAACTGAATCTGGGTACCGGTACCATACTTTGCCTGCATCTCTTTGGTTGGTTTACCTATATAGATATGGCTCACAGCCGATTTCTTGGTCAGGCGGGTGAGTTCCTTGCCTTGTGGCAAACGGCAGTCTACCTTCAAGGTAACCTGGCGCATGTGGGTAACAATCATAAAGAAGAACAGTACGGAGAAAATCAGGTCTGGCAGAGAAGATGTATTCAACCCTGGCACTTCATGCGATTTCTTATGAAAATTCATCATTGTTTACCTCCTTTCTGCTGTTCAGTAGCTGTTTCTGTAGAATTTTCTTCCCCTTGCTTTTCTTCAGCATTGGCATCAACACGCTGGTCGGCATGCGTCATCGCATTGGCATACGACTCCGTGATGCGCTGCGGACAGATGTTGCGCACCTGTTCTTTCTGGTCATTGTTCAAGAGGGCATAATCCCTGTGATATTTCTTCTGGGCTGTTTCGTTGCGAAGCTGGCTGTATGCCTCCATCAGCTGGTTTTGCATCTGGAAATAGAGATTGTAGTCGGCATCGCGGTCACTCTCGATAGAGATGAGATGTTTCTTGCCCAGACGGTGAACAAAACGGATAGTTTCTTCCTTGAGCTGGCTTACCTTCATCGGCTTGTCGTTAACCAAAAGCGTATCGCCAGCTGTCAGGCGCAGCGCCATCAGGTTAGCCTTGTCTACCATCGTCTGTTGCTGCTCCTTCTTCTGCGGTTCAGGTGAAGGGAGTTGGCGCAACAATCCCTTATCCACATCCATTGATGTGGTAACAAGGAAGAATATCAACAGCATGAACGAGATGTCGGCTGTAGATGTGGTATTCAGTCCCGGGGTTTCGTGTTGCTTCCTTCTAATCAGCATATTTAATCCTTATTTATAGAACAGAGAGCCCAGAGAGCTCTCCTTATTTTTTCTTCCGAATATAACGTGTGGCACCGAAACAGACGGCACCGATTCCTGCCACCAGCATCAGGAGTGATGTGATGACAAACATATCTGAAAGCTTGAGCCAGAGCCAGTCGGCATAATTCTCGCCATTGATGAGCATCGGAGCAGAACCGCCCAAAAGGAAGGTAAGCAGCAAAACTGCCATAGTTCCAATCCATGTGATGCGGAAGATGCGACGCACGGGAATGCCATTCACTACAGCCTCCGACTTGCTGCTGCGATAATCTCTGATCATGGAAAAGACAGCCAGTCCCACACCTCCTATCAGGAAGAGCCACATCAGCAGGATGAGCACATCGGTAAAGAGAGGCGCATTAAAGTCGGGGTTCTCTTCGAAAGGCAAATCGTAGCCTACCAAAAAGAACAGACCGAAAACCAGCACCGCCAATCCTATCATGATATAGAATACCTGTTGCGATATCTTTTCGGCCGACTTCGTCTTCTGCTTTGAAAATTGAAATTTAACCATTTCTCTCTTCGTTTATTTATTCTTGGCAATAATATCCATTAAAGTAACCGCCGACTCCTCCATCTGGCTTGTCAGGTGCTCTACCTTAGAAAGGATGTAGTTATAGAAAACCTGAAGGATGAGGGCTACGATGATACCGAAGATGGTAGTGATGAGCGCCACTTTCATACCCGAAGCAACGATAGTAGGACTGATATCGCCCGCCTGCTGAATCTGGTCGAATGACATGACCATACCAATCACGGTTCCGAGGAATCCGAGCGATGGAGCCATTGCGATAAAGAGTTTGATCCAGGAACATCCCTTCTCCAGGTTAGCCGCCTGAACTGTACCATATCCGCTTACCGAGCGCTCGATATCATCAAGACTCTCGCTGATATGCATCAAACCCTGGTAGCAGATAGAAGCCACCGGTCCGCGCGTATTCCGACAGAGCGTCTTAGCCCCTTCCACATCTCCAGCCGCCACTTTCTGGTCGATATCCTGCATCAACTTCTTGGCGTTGATTTCAGAAAGACTCAGATAGATGATGCGCTCGATACAGAAAGCCATACCCACGATGAGGGCGATGGCAACGAGAGACATAAATCCCGCATTACCCTCTATAAACTTTGTCTTAAGAGCTTGATGAAATCCCATGTTCTCTTCTTGAGCCATCATAGGCAGAGAACACATCCATGTGAAAACCAATATTGCAAAACGTGCAATAGCTGTATTTTTCTTCATATACCTTATTATATATATAAAAGCGGAAAGAGGGGGATTCGAACCCCCGAACCGGTTTTGCCGGTTACACGCTTTCCAGGCGTGCCTCTTCAGCCACTCGAGCACCTTTCCATATTCCGAAGAACGATTCTCATTGCCACAACATGCCGCTGTAACAATTTCGAAGTGCAAAATTATTGCTTTTCCTCCGAAATACCATAACTTTCATTGTTTTTTTATGTTTATTTAAGGAGTTTTGAACGCTTACTGCCTATACTGGGGATACGGATAGCGGAAAAACACGCTCTGCATTGAGATTGGTCTGCCGGGCAAACTCCTCTTCGCTTACGCCATAAGCCTTGGCGAGCGTCTTCATCACTTCTACCACAAAAGCGCTCTCATTACGCTTGCCGCGATAAGGAACAGGCGCCATATACGGACTGTCGGTCTCCAATACGATGCGATCCATCGGAACCACAGCCGGTAAATCTTCTCTGAGATGACTACTCTTGAAAGTAGATACGCCACCGATGCCAAATACAAACTTATCGAAGGAGAGCAGTTCTTCGGCTTCCTTCTGGTTGCCCGTAAAGCAATGGAAGACGCCACCCGGCAGTTCTTTCTCATACTTTCTGAGCAGATGTACCATCTCGTTCTGCGCCTTGCGGCAATGAATCATCAGCGGGAGCTGGGTTTCTACCGACCATTTTACCTGTTCCTCGAAAGCCTCGAGCTGCTCGTTTTCGAACTCACGGCTCCAGTAATAATCCAGTCCTACCTCTCCGATAGCAATCAAGTCTGAAAACTGAGGAGAACCACCCACCTGACAGGCATTACCGGTCATGCGATGTTCCTCCAGTATCTTCCGGAGTTCAGCCAGCTGTTCCTTCCAGTCAGCCTTCACCTCTTCAGGATGCAGACCTATCATCGGATAAGCATAGCCTGGATATTCCTTAGCCAATGCCAGTACCGCGTGTGTGGTCTTCACATCGATGGCAGGCAAGAACACCTTGCCTACCCCCGCTTCCTTGGCACGGGCGAAAGCCTCCGCCCTATCCTCATCAAACTCCTCCGCATCGAAATGCGTATGTGTATCTATTACTTTGAACATTGCCCTATCAACTGTCAACTATAAACTATTAACTATCAACTAGTACTGTCGCTTCATCATTTTCTGAGCATACTTAGCCAGTTCTTCCTTGCGTTCAGCAGGCACATTCACGGCATCCAGATACTTCTTGCTCTGCTCGAAATAATAAGCAATTTTATCCTGTGCCAGTTTGTCGATACCTATCTCGTTGTATAGACGGGTAACGGCAGCCACCTTCTCCTTGCGGTCGAACTCCTCGGCATTCACCCACTTCTGGAGTTCTGCACGCTGAGCGTCGTTGGCATGGTTGAAGGCATTGATGAGCATATATGTCTTCTTGTTAGATGTGATATCGCCACCAATCTCCTTACCGAACACCTTGGTATCGCCGTAAACATCGAGGTAATCATCCTGCAACTGGAACGCCAATCCAATCTGCTCGCCAAACTTATACAGGTTCTCTGCATCCTCATCAGAAGCATCGGCAAGGATAGCACCCATCTTCAAGGCACAAGCCAGGAGTACGCTGGTCTTGAGACGGATCATCTCGATATATTCCTCTTCCTTCACATCGTTGCGGTTTTCAAACTCCATATCAAACTGCTGACCTTCACCAATTTCCAGGGCAGTGGTTGTAAAGAGTTTCAGCACCTTGGCAAGATGCTTTTCATCACATTGAGCCATACGTTCATAAGCCAGAACGAGCATGCTGTCGCCCGAAAGGATTGCCGTATTGGCATCCCATTTCTTATGAACCGTTTCATGACCGCGACGCAAATCAGCATTGTCCATCAGGTCATCATGCAGCAAAGTATAGTTATGATAAGTTTCCAGGGCAACAGCATTCATCAGAATCTTCTCCGGATTGTCCTTGAAAAGATTGTAGCCCAGAAGCATGAGCGTAGGACGAATACGCTTGCCACCCATAGAAAGTACGTATCTGATAGGCTCATAAAGAGACATCGGCTTTCTTTCGTAAGGCAAATTAGCCAGAAACTCATTTACCATACTTAAAATTTCTTCTGCTGTCTTCATAATAATGTATAATTTATAATGTATAATTTACAATGAACAATTTATAATTTATAGCTGGAACACTACCGGGATGGCAATCATCGTGCGACAGACCTTGCCTTTATCGATGCCCGGTTTCCACTTCGGCATCATCTTCATCACTCTCAAAGCCTCGTTGTCGAGCAATGGATCTACCGAAGAGCTTACCTTGATATTTGCCACACTACCATCCTTGTTCACGATGAAGGAAACCACTACGGTACCCTGAATCTTGCTTTTCTGGGCAGCTACAGGGTACTTCAGGTTCTTGGTAAGCCACTGCATGAAGGCAGACCAGCCACCAGGAAACTGCGGTATCTTCTGCACGACCGTCAGTTTGATAGGAGCCTCAGCTCCCGGATTCTCGATAGGAGTTTCAGGAACCGCTTCCTTCACCTCTGCTCCATCCACAACACCCGAGCCGTCGCCGACAACCAGTTTGCTGGTTGTAGAACTGATTTTCGCCGGAGCCTGCTGAGGCTGCTGTTCGGCAGCCTTCACTTCCTGGGTAATCGACTTAGAAGCAGGAGCCGAAACGGCCTCCGCACTCACCATATCTTTCTGGTCGGGACGAGCCGACATTTCCAGATCCTGTGAGAGATCTTCCATCGATTCAGACAAGTCATCTTCTCCCTGCGGACCTCTCTGATATTGGAGTCCTACGAAGATGAAAGTAAAAGCCAGCAGCAAACCTAGCAGGAAAAATGTAACCCGCTTATCTTCCAGTTGTGCGCTATTTGATTTCTTAATTTCCACAATAAATTCCGTTTTAATTCGTTATTTTCTACGAAAACATTGCAAATTTACTTCTTATTATTGAAAAAAGCAGTATCTTTGCCAAAGAATTAGAAAATTTAAATGAAAAAATATGTAATTTCCGCAATATTGACGCTTTTTGCGACAATTATTGATGCTCAAGAGAGCCAAACGGGGTATAATTTCCTTCGCTTGCCGGTGAGTGCTCATGCAGCTGCTCTGGGTGGCGACAACATCACCTTGATAGAAGATGATGAGGCACTCATATTCCATAATCCGGCACTCCTGGCTTCGGTAAGCGACAAGACGGTCAATCTCAATTATATGAACTATATGTCGGGAGTGAATACTGCCTCGGCTAGTTTCAACCGTACTGTCAACGACAAGGCTTCGTGGGCTGTTTCGGCTCAGTTTGTTGACTACGGCAAGATGAAAGAGACGGATGAGAACAATATCCAGATGGGCGAGTTCTCTGCAAAGGATATTGCTGTTGCGGGTTACTTCTCTTATATGCTCGGTGAAAAGTTTGCGGGTGGTATTGCTGCCAAATTCGTCACCTCGTATATTGGCGATTACAATTCTATCGCTGTGGGAGTGGATCTGGGCATCAACTATTACGACCCTGAAACGGAATGGTCGGTTTCATGTGCGGCAAAGAATCTGGGTGGACAGCTGAAAGCCTACGATAATGAATACGAGAAGATGCCTATCGACCTGCAGTTGGGTGTTACGAAACGATTCGTCAACGCACCGTTCAGGGTATCAGCCACACTGGTCAACCTGAACCATTGGGACAGCGGTCTTCGCAATCATGCCGTAGTAGGTGCCGACATTCTGCTTTCAGAAAGCCTGTGGATAGGTGCCGGCTACAACTTCAGGAGAGCCAACGAGATGAAAATCAGCACCTCAGAAGATGAGGAAAGCAGTCATGGAGCCGGTTTCTCTGTAGGTGGCGGTATCAACCTGGAGCGCTTCCACCTGAACGTTGCCTACGGCAAATATCACGTTAGTAGCAGCAGCCTCATGCTGAACGTAAGTTACAGATTATAAATTCTACATTATAAATTATACATTAAAGTTAGTTCGCAATTATGAAGAAAATAACAATAGCAATAGACGGATACTCTTCTTGCGGTAAGAGTACGATGGCAAAGGATCTTGCCAAGGAAATAGGTTATGTTTATGTAGATACGGGCGCGATGTACCGCTCGGTAACTCTCTATGCGCTGCGTCATCAGCTCTTCGAAGCAGATGGAGCCGTAAAGACTGAAGAACTGCAGAAGGAGATGAAGAACATAAGCATCTCATTCAAGTTTAATGCAACAACCGGTCGCCCAGACTGCTATCTGAACGGAGAACTGGTAGAAAAGGAAATCCGTTCGTTAGAGGTTTCCAACCACGTTAGTCCGATTGCCGCCGTTCCTTTCGTCAGAGAGGCGCTGGTAGAGCAGCAGCAGAAGATGGGCGAAGACAAGGGCATCGTGATGGATGGTCGCGATATCGGTACCACCGTGTTCCCAAATGCCGAACTGAAGATTTTCGTAACAGCCAGTTCACAGGTGAGAGCACAGCGCCGTTTCGATGAACTGAAGGAGAAAGGAATGCCAGCCGACTTCGATGCGATTCTGAAGAATGTAGAGGAGCGCGACTATATCGATACCCACCGCGAGACTTCCCCACTCAGAAAGGCTGATGATGCCATCACGCTCGACAACAGCAACATGACCATTCCTGAACAAAAGGCATGGCTGATGGAACAATATCAAAAAGCTATAGCAGAATAAACTACAGAAAAAGAGACTGCCGGGTTGTTTATGCAAAAATACGTTAAAGATTGCATTTTTACCGATAAATTCATTTTATTCGATGAAAAAGATTTGGAAAAAATATTTCAATATAGTATCTTTGCAACCATATTAACAAGGTAGTAATGATATAGATTATAAATTTTGAGTTAATTACTGTTTTTTGAAGGTGATAGGTCTTCGGGAGAAGATTTATCACCTGTTTTATTTTCAGACAGTTTATAAAAGATGCCCACTTGCTACCGCAAAACGCGGTAACAAGTGGGTTAACTAATTAATAACCAGCATGTTAAGTTTTTTTAATCAACAATAAAACTATCCTATACCCTTGTTACCGCAAAACGCGGTAGCAAGTTGGTTAACTAACTAACAATCAACGCATTAAATTTTACTATAAAAGAGCAGAACTATCCTTGATAATCTTCTCCCTGCACTCTTCCATCAGCCACTTCGGCGTACTGGTAGCACCACAGATACCTACCGTTTCCACATCCTTGAACCAGTTCATATCTATCTCGTCGGCACTTTCTATCTGGTAGCTGTTGGCATTCACACTCTTGCATTCCTTGAAAAGCACCTTACCGTTCGAGCTCTTTCTGCCACTCACAAAGAGAATGACATCATGCTTGCTGGCAAAGGCAGCGATGTTAGGCATGCGGTTAGCCACCTGACGGCAGATGGTATCGAAACTCTTGAAGACAGCACCCTCAACAATATGCTCCTGGCAGTATTCGATGATGCGGTGAAACTCATCGAGGCTCTTGGTAGTCTGGGAGTAAAGATAGATATCTTTCGAGAAATCCAACTGACCGCTTTCCTTCAGCTGCTTCACATCCTCAAACTTCTCTACCACAATGGCATGACTCTCCGTCTGCCCCACCAGTCCGAGCACCTCAGCATGACCATTCTTACCGAAAATCACGATCTGTGCCTCTGGATTGTTGACATACTGCTTCTTGATGCGGCGCTGCAACTGGAGCACCACAGGACAGGTAGCATCGATGATTTCGATGTTGTTCCGTTCGGCAAGGGCATAAGTCTCAGGCGGTTCACCATGAGCACGGAGCAAGACCTTTACGCCCTGCAGTTCCTCCATCTGCTCATGGTCTATCGTGATGAGTCCCGCTTCATGCAGGCGCTCCACCTCCATACCGTTATGCACAATATCACCCAGGCAGTAAAGTTTACCGCCCTTAGCCAACTCCTCTTCAGCTTTCTTGATGGCAGTGGTTACGCCAAAGCAGAACCCACTGCCGTTATCTATTTCTATCTGCACGATAATCGTTTTTAAATCATTGTACATTAATCTTCACCATCACCTTAGCATGGTCAGGATCATTCGTAATCATGAGGATACGAGGGTGTCTGACACGCGATTTCTTCAAGTCGGCAGCCACAGCCGTCACCTTCATCTTAACGGTCTCTCCTGGCTGAATTTTACTCTTCTTCAGGTTCACCTGCAAGCCCATCGTAAACATCTGCATGCTGCGGATATCCAGTTCCGACTTACCCTTATTGGTAATCAGAATCTCACCCTTCAGCTTCTTCTTTCCATTGAATCTACCCAGATTGAGGTCGGTGGCAGACATCTCTATCTTCGGAGCCAGTGCCTTCTTGGCTGGAGTCATGTTCTCGAAACCAGGAAGAAGAACGGCTGATACCACGATTTCCTTCTCTGGCGCAACCTTATCGCCAGGACGCTCTCCGAGATAAATGGATGTCTGGTTCAAGCCCAGGTCACGCAGTTTCTTGGAATCCAGCACGAAACTGATTTCGGCTGAATGACGCGGAGCCACCTTGGAAGGCGATACGAAAGCATGAAGATAGTCTGGAAGATGCATCACTACCGGCTCCAGCACTTCGTCGGTAGGATTGAAGATATGAATGCGCTGAACCGGACGATCGCCACGGTTCACGTCATCAAACTCTACCTCCTGGGCATCACTCTTGATGGCACCCAGCATCTCATCGTAAGAACCAGCGAAATCTACTACGCTGCCCACTACCTTTCCCCTCATAGAGAGGATGAACGGCTCTTCATCCGCATTGGTATAGAGACAAACCTGCTTGGTGAAAGTACCCATCTGCTTGGCATCGTATACCGCCTTGATAACGAAACTTTCGCCGGCAGCAATGCTCGTCTTCGGATAATCAACCTCCGTACAGCCGCAGCTTTTCAACACATTGTTGATAACCAAAGGCTTGCGCCCATCATTCTTCAGCACGAATTCGGCAGTTACAGGCTTGCTGAACACCACCTGTCCGCAGTCTACCACCTCGTGCTGGGTTGTAATCTTCTGTGCTGATGCAGGCAGCGCCAACAGCGCTGAGAGCATCCATATATTCATCCGTTTCATACTATTCTATTTTAAATTATCAATTTATAAACTATAAACTTTTAACCATCAATTGTTAACTTTCAATTCATAAGCCTCTGTGCGACCACCAAACTCCGGACTGTAAGTGCACTGTACGGTGCAAGTTCCACTCTGATAGTCGCCCTTTCTATCCACGTAATACTCCATTTCTACGATGTGCTTACCTTTAGATAAACGATCGAAATAGAAATTTGTTGCATGATCTCTTGGAGAAACATAGCAGCCTATGCCCCACTGATAACCGCTCAACTGGTTGACCGGCTCCAGACATGCCGCACGCTTATCCGTAATCTGCACGAAGTCATAGTCGCGGTCGGCGGTAATGATCAGCGTTACCTTCACCTTCTCACCTACCTTCGCCTGCGCCTTGCCCTTGCCCTCAGATTCGGCAGGAACGATGACACGGCGCACCTTGATGCCCGACTCCATGGAACCGATTTCGCTGATAGGCTGCTTAAACTCTGCATAGACGGCTCCCCAGCTGGTATAATCGCTCTTCTTCTGGATGCTCAGCTTAGATGCCTTGCCCGTCTTTTCGGTCTTCACATAGCCCAAAGTAGTGGAATCCTGCGGCATCGGCAGCAGCTTTCCGTCCAGTTTCAGCACGGCATTCTCAGCCTTCCTGTTCCAGTTGCTCTCATTGCCCTTCATAAAGGCGTAGACAGCATCCACGGTATTCACCGGCGTATCCCAAACCTGTGTGCGTTTCGACATCAGGAGCCAGCGCTGCAGTTCCTCAATGGTCTGCTTGTCGTTCGGTTTCAGCATCTGCATCGCCTCTATCACAGATACCTGGGTTGGTATCTTATAGTTTCTCCAGCTGTAGAGTGCCTTGCGGGTATCGTAGTAGCGACCCATCTCCTCGCGGTAAACGGCATATTCGTTCACGCTCTGCAGATATTCGCCTGCCTTCTCGCGGTAAGCAGCATTCTGCTTGCTGTTTCTGGCGAGAACCACGGCAGCACGCGCCTTGCCATAGATGGAGAAATCACCGGTCATCTTCGACATCTTTTCCAGGAGATAAGCCTTATCCTGCTCCAGATTCTGCTTCATCTTTCTGCCATCCATCGAAAGGATGTAGAGATAATGCAGTGCCTGTTCGCTAGGACTCACCTTCTGCTTTTTCTCCTCCTGCTTCTTCATTTCTCTTACTTCCCGAGCTGTCTGCAGAGAGAGATAGTTCAGAGCCGAAGTCAGCATCCGGGCGGTTGATTTCTGCACACCTGCGATGGCATTCAATCGAACCATCATTTCGGCTACCGACGTAGTCATATACCGGCTGCCCTTCATGCCCTTCCACCATGAGAAGGAACCGTCAGCGTTCTGCAACTTCTTCAGTTTCTCCACCTGATTCTGCAGACGGATGCTCTCCTGAGAGAGAGTCTTCTGAGAATGATTATCCAAAGAGAGAGTCTTCTGGATATGGGTGGTGATGGTATTGGCGTAGATGGCAGACATCAGCGAGATGGCATCCTCCTCGTCCGGATTACTGATGGCTGGCAGCGCCTTCACCATCAGCCAACTTGGGTTATTGGTGTACTCGATGGTTACCTTTGCATCTTCAGCTCCCTTCGCCTGCTTGCCCTCCTTGTTCAGGAAGAGTTTGCTCAGGTCGAAGTTCTGGTCACCCTTCTGATGCAGGGTGATAGGCAGGGTGTTCACCACGAGTTCACGGTTGCTCAAAACCGGCAGATAGTGCTGTTCACCATCGCTGTAGCCATTACCGGCAGCCACCACCTTATTAATATATACGCCTTCTTTCAGTCCCTGGACATCAAAGGAGATGGTAGCAGAGCCCTCAGCATCGATGCTGTAGTTCTGCGTCTTCTGCCAAACCACCTTGTTGGTCTCCGGGTCGAGAATCTGCATACGGGTGTTGCCGCTCACCTTCTTGTCGGAAGAATTGAAGAGTTTCACCACGATGGTGCTCTTATCGCCCTCACGCAGGAAGCGAGGCATGTTAGGCTGCACCATCACGGTCTTCTGAGCCACAGCCTCATCCACCAGCAAACCGTTGCGCATCTCCTTGTCATGAGCCAAGCCCATGAACTTCCAGGTAGTCACGCTCTCCGGCAGGGTAAATCTGATGGCTACGTTGCCATTGTTGTCGCTCTCCAAGGCAGGATAGAAGAAGGCAGTCTCGTTCAGGTTTTCACGCACCTGCACATTGTCAAGGTACTGTCCTACGTCTGAGCCAGAACCACCTACAAACTGCGGCATCTCCTCTACTACATCAAAAACCTTGTTGGCAGATGGAGCAGCCGCTGCAACACGGGTCATCTTAGAGCCATGAATCCTTATGACTTTCGCTTCTTCCAGAACCAGCTCGTCTTTCTTTATACGAACAGCCTCAACGGTTCTGCCAGAAGAACGTTCCAACTTGCTCAGTTCCACCGCTTGCATATAAGCATAATAGCTAAAGAATTTGCCATCAAACTTATCTACATCCAGTCCCCTCTCGTCATAATATTTGGTAGGATAAACGCCATTCAAGTATAATGAACGGAAAGTGAGGTTGTCCTCCCAGTAGCAGTCTGGCAAACTCTGATAGAAGCCCAGGGAGAAATTCCAGGAATGCGGGGCTATCTGGTCGAGCGACTTGTCATAGAGTACGCTCATCAGCTGCGCCTTGGCTGGCTTGCCGTCAGGGGTGGTAATCTTCAGCGTCCACTCCTCCTTCTGTCCAGGGGTCAGACGGTTGCGGAAGGTCTTCCAGGCGATATTCAGTTTCTTCTCAGGCAAAGGACGGGCGATGCTCATCATTCGGGTATAGCACTTGCCTTGCTTCACGAAACTATAGTTCAGTACGATGCCCGACGCATATTCCTCCTTGTAGGTGAAAGGCAGAGTCACGATACTGTCGCCCAACTCCCAGGCGCCCTTCTCCAGCAGTTTGTTGCCGGCGATGATGGAATATACGATGTGCGCTCCGTTCTCCGAAGAGCCCACCTGGATATAGACCGGCTTGCCATCACGAGGGAAGGTCTTCGCCGTCTGATAATACCATTCGGTAGTTGGCTCCACCGGATGGGTATCCTTCATGCTGAAAAGGGTGAATTTCTGCTGCAGGGTGTCCTGTCCGCAGATTGCCTCCAGCTGATGAACGCCAGATTTCCAAGCGAGGGAAGAAGATGCAGAGGAAGAAGCATATTCCTTGATAGAAACCGGTGCATTCGCCTCGGCATCCTTCCATTCGCCCTTATCAATTCGATATTTTAACCTACTAGAAATCGGCATACCACTGGCATTGCGGTAAGCGAAGGTCACCGTCTTCAGACTGTCTGTTTCGATACGCTTAGGAAGATTCACCGTGAGGATGGTTGGCTTGGTGCCCAGAGGCAGACTCATCACGCCCTCATGGCTCTCACCACTGATGTCGGTAACGATGGCTGAGACCTCGAAGTTGAAGAAACGGGCTTGGCGCATGAAATCGCTCATATCAGCCTCGTCTTTTCCTGACAAGGAAGCCTCCAGCGGAATCTCGACGTCGAAGGTTCCGTCCTCACGAGTCACGCAACTGTCAGTCTTTACCAACTGTCCGGCAGAGCCTGCGCCCCACCACCAAAGCTGGTTTCTGCGAGTCACCAGATACTCCACCTTGGCACCCTGCACCGGCACTCCGGCATAGGTCTTGGCTGAAGCTTTCACCACCACGGTGTCGCCCCAGGTATATTTCTCGTTCACCTTCGGGAAGGTAATCTCGAAGGTTGGACGCTTGTACTCCTCAACTCTGAAATATTCGCTTGCTGTACCATTCACGGAGATGGAATACTGTCCTGTCTTTCCCTCCTTCGGGAGTTCGAAATCTACCGAAGCCGTACCATATTCATCGGTCGTAGCCTTCTGCTCAGCCACCTGCTTCCAGTTAGGATCTCGCAGGATAAAATTCAGTTCCATGCTCTTGCCAGGCACACTGGCATCCAAGCCCTTCTTCACGATGTAGGAAATGGCTGAGGCATGCACGGTCTGACCCGGGCGATAGATGCTGCGGTCGGTAAACAGCTGATGTTCAATCTTGTCATCCTTCCGTTCGTAATAGCGGGTGCGAGAAAGATAGATATTCTTGGCAGGCGTAAACTTATCATTGCTGGTGGAAATCAAGATGTTTCCATCCACATTCTTGAAGTAAGCCTCTCCGTTCTCATCGGTCGTCAAGCGGGCATGAACCGTTCGTTTGTTCTTCTTCGTGTTGAAATCATACCACTGGTCATAGAGTTCAATCTTCGCCCCGGCGATAGGCTGGCCATCTGTAGCATTCACCACCACATAGCGATGCCTGTCATCAGGCAACTGCTGGATCATCACCGCCAGATTGCTGACATAGAAGAGTTCTCGCTGCGGAGCGATGCCCGTATTGTCCGAAGTCACCTCCATCAGATAGGCACCCAGCGGCAGATTGCCACCGATTTCGATGGAATCCTTCACCTCTTCGTAATCCGGGCGACCGTAGTAGTTGCGGCTGTAATCCTTCTGATGCAGCTTCGTAGTCTTCTTCAGGAGCATCTTATAGGTAGCCTCATCCTGAGCATCATATTCATTATCCGCCGTGATATTGATACGGGAGATGCTGATTTTCAGGTTCTGCAGATTGCGCACGTCCAGATGCACCCACGCCTTCTCCCCAGGTCGCAATACCTGCGGCATATTCTCCACCCGGAACATCGGTTCGGTGAGTCGCTTCTGCGCATTTCTCAGTTCGTTCATTCTCGACCATCCACCCCAGCGGCTCAGCGCATAGTTGATATAGTTGAGCTTATCCAGCGGTTTGGCATCGGTGGCACCTTCCATGAAGCGGAAGTGCTCCACGGCAAGTTCGCCTGCCTCCGGAATATCCTGATAAACCTGGATGAGCGAGTCGATGGTCTGCAGATACTTCGATTTCTTCACCTCTCTCACGTCGTCCTGGCGGTATTTCTCGATGAGCTTATAGGCACAGAGACAAGCCGCGCCCCGATTGCCCACCTTATTATAATAGGTGTACAGCTGCAGATACGCCTCCTTGCTGTCTGCCTCGAATCCGATGAGATGCAGCAGATCGTTGTTGAAGGAACTGCCATCCACACCCTTCAGCGTCAATGGCACATACTCAGTGGAAGTATGCTTGGCAAGAAGTTCAGGCTGCTCCAGGGCTTTCTTGAAAAACTCCTGGCTTTTCTTTTCGTTCATATCACAGTACACCTTGCCCAGCACGGCATATCTCACCGCCTTCAATGCGGGGTCGTTCACCTTCAGCACCTCTGCTTCCATCCGCTTCACGTTAGGCGTCAGCGAGTCAGCCGAAATCTCATTCCAGAGTGTCATCTGTCTTGTCTCAGCCGCCAGCAGCTGCCCGTAATCTTTGGCAGCCGAGGCCTTGGCGATGATTTTCTTCATCACCGCGATTTCGCTCTTAGGCTGGTCCTTCTGAGCATTGATTTCAGCTTGCTTCCACAAGTTGTCGTATGTCTGAGCCGCTACCTGCAAGGTTGCAAAGAGGGCTACCAGAAGTGATAAAATGTTTCTTTTCATAAGCCAACTGTATAAAATGTTAATGGAATGATGATAATCATCAAACTTTTCATTGCAAAAATACAAAAAAAAACTGTTTTCTAACCCCGAAACTTAAACTTTTTACTATCTTTGCACCAAAATAGTATATTTTACCAAGAAATAACATTAAAAAAACAATGGCAGAAAAAAAGTATGGTCATTTTGATGACGCCAATCGCGAATACGTGATTACTGACCCAAAGACCCCATGGCCTTGGATCAATTATTTGGGTAACGAGGATTTCTTCTCGCTCATCTCAAACACAGCAGGTGGTTATTCTTTCTACAAGGATGCCAAGTTCCGTCGCATCACACGTTACCGCTACAACGGTGTGCCGATGGATAACGGCGGTCGCTATTTCTATATCAAAGATGGCGATACCGTATGGAACCCGGGATGGAAACCTTGCAAGACACCGCTCGACAGCTACGAGTGCCGCCACGGCATGAACTATACCCGCATCACGGGCAGCAAGAACGGCGTGGAGGCGAGTGTGCTCTTTTTCGTTCCGCTCCATACATGGGCTGAGGTGCAGAAGATGACGCTGAAGAACCAGACTAAGGAGGTGAAGACCCTCAAGGTGTTCTCCTTTGCAGAGTGGTGTCTCTGGAATGCTGCTACCGATATGGAGAACTTCCAACGCAACTTCTCTACGGGCGAAGTAGAGGTAGAAGGCTCTACCATCTATCACAAGACCGAATACCGTGAGCGCCGCAACCACTATGCTTTCTATACAGTGAATACCGAGATTCAGGGCTACGATACCGACCGCGAGAGCTTCATCGGACTCTACAACGAGTTTGCCGAGCCTGATGCTGTGATGGAAGGCAAGCCACGCAACAGCTTTGCCCACGGTTGGAGCCCTATCGCATCGCATTATATCGAGGTTACCCTGCAGCCAGGCGAGAGCCGCGACCTCATCTTCCTTTTGGGATATGTGGAGAACGAGCAGGACAAGAAGTTCAGCGCCAAGAAGGTAATCAACAAGGAGAAAGCTCATCAGCTTATCGCCCAGTTTGATACCACCGAAAAGGTGGATGCTGCCTTCGCAGAACTCAACCAGTACTGGGATAACCTGCTGAACATCTTCACCGTGAAGAGCGGCAACGACAAGTTAGACCGCATGGTGAACATCTGGAACCAGTATCAGTGCATGATTACCTTCTGTATGTCACGCTCAGCAAGTTTCTTCGAAAGCGGCATCGGTCGAGGCATGGGCTTCCGCGATTCCAACCAGGACCTCGTAGGCTTCGTTCATCAGATACCTACCCGTGCCCGCCAGCGCATCATCGATATCGCCAGCACCCAGTTCCCTGACGGTGGCTGCTACCACCAGTATCAGCCACTCACCAAGCGCGGCAACAACGATATCGGTGGCGGTTTCAACGACGACCCTTGCTGGCTCATCTTCGGTACCGTAGCCTATATCAAGGAGACGGGCGACTTCTCTATCCTCGCTGAGCAGGTGCCTTTCGACAACCAGCCAGGCACAGAAGTAAGCCTCTTCGAGCACCTCAAGATTTCGATGAACCATGTTATCAACAACCTGGGTCCACACAAGTTGCCACTCATCGGAAGAGCCGACTGGAACGACTGTCTGAACCTGAACTGCTTCTCCTGGGACCCTAACGAGAGTTTCCAGACCACCGAAAACAAGGGCGAAGGAAGCAAGGCAGAGAGTCTGATGATAGCCGGTCTGTTCGTGGTTACCGGCAAGGATTATGTGGCTCTGTGCAAGCAGCTTGCCAAGGAAGCTATGGAAAGCAAGGAGGGCGAAATAGCCGGTCTTGCAGAGGAAGATTATTTGACAGAAGCCGAGCGCATGCAGCAAGCTGTAGATGAGATGAACGAGGCTGTGAAGCAGCATGGATGGGACGGTGAATGGTTCCTCCGCGCTTACGATTTCTTCGGCAACAAGATTGGTAGTGATGAGAACGAAGAAGGCAAAATCTTCATCGAGAGCCAGGGCTGGTGTACGATGGCTGGTATCGGTCTAGAAGAAGGACTCTGCGATAAAGCACTGGACAGCAGCAAGAAACGACTGGAATGCGAGCACGGAATGGTGCTGAACAACCCAGCCTACACCACCTATCATGTAGAAATGGGTGAGATTTCTTCTTATCCTGAAGGCTACAAGGAGAACGCCGGTATCTTCTGCCACAACAATCCTTGGGTCATCATCGGAGAGACTGTAGCCGGCCGAGGCAACGATGCCTGGAGCCATTATACCAAGATTCTGCCTAGCTATGTAGAGGAAAAATATCAGACACTTCACAAGGTTGAACCTTACGTAAACTGCCAGATGGTAGCCGGTAAGGATGCAGCCAAACCGGGCGAAGGAAAGAACTCCTGGCTCACCGGTACAGCGGCATGGATGTGGTATACAGTATCAGAATTCATCCTCGGCATCAAGCCAGATTATGAAGGTTTGCTCATCGATCCTTGTCTCCCAAGCACCGCTAAGGAGTATGAGGTAACCCGCAAGTTCCGTGGTGGCGAATACCATATCACAGTAAAGAATCCTAGCGGAAACCAGAAGGGCGTGAAGCAGATTACAGTGGATGGCACTCCTATCTCAGGCACCATCGTTCCTTGCTCTGAAGGCAAGCATGAAGTAGTGGTTGAGATGTAAATCAGCCAGATCTCATCAAGTTACGATTTGAAAGTTCAATGTAACAAAACTCTTTTCATACCCATGCACCCTGTTTTAGGGGGTATGGGTATCACAATAAACACTTGACCCCTTATTTCTGGGGGTCAAGTGTTTTATATATCTGATAATCTGATACTTAACTTTTAACATAAGCACATATCCAACACTATTAAGAGAAAGATTCAAAGTCTCTATCATTGACTCAGTGACTCAGAAACTCAGAAACTCAGTTTTATCCTGAGGTATACCCCTCCTTCTAGTTTTAAATTGTTATATATTATATATTATTATATATATATATATAATAAACTTCTAAATACAGATAAAGAAGGGGCGTAGAAAAAAACTGAGTTTCTGAGTTTCTGAGTCACTGAGTCATTCTAGTAAAAAACATCATAACCCTCATAAATACCTGATTTACTGCTTAACTATATACTTTAAGAGAGCAAAGCTATGAGTTGCGACCCGTAAAACTATGAGTTGTCACCCACAAAACTATGAGTAAGGAAGTTTAACTACTTTCAATCTGAAAGCACATTTCAAACATTTCCTTATCACACCCCCAAATTTGGCAGTATCAGAGAAAAGTTGTATCTTTGTACCGGATTCCATCCATTCCATTCATATCTACCATACCTTCCAACTCCTTCCATACCGCTCCTTCCATACCGCTCCTTCCATGCCATCCCCATAACTCCTTCCGCCCAGCTTCCGCACGCGTCTCTCCATCCGAAGTATTAAAAGGAAAAAGATAAAAAAGGTATGGCTTTTCGAGTTATTTTTTGTACTTTTGCAGCCGATAACGCATTTTGCGAACAAAACAGGATTCTTTAAAGAAAAGAAAGGAAATAACAATGAAGAAAATATTATACTTTGTGGCAGCCCTGGCTGCTACATCCTTTATCACTACGATGGGTACCAGCTGCAAGTTTGCACCCGACCAGCATGACGGCGACACGGTAGCTGCCAGCGAGTTTTACCCGATAGATACCTCTGCGGCTCATGCCAAGAAGATGGCGAAGATTGCTGCCATCAAGAACGGAAAAGACAGTGTAGGCATCTATTATGTGGGCAGCAACTCTACCAAAGACCTCATCGAGCTCGTATCCTATCCTTCACGCCGCGACACGATGATGTACAGCAAGACCCGACACATAAAGGTGAAGGGCAATGCCGACATCAACCACGTGGTTCGTGTAGACTTCTATCTGCATAACGGCAAGGATTCGCTGGTGAAGTATGTTGAGGAGGTGGTGCTTTAGCCAATAACCCCAAAAATCAGCACAAAAAAGGCTAGCATGCACGAAACGCACACTAGCCTTTTTCGTATTTTATCTAACCTGAATTTCAAATCGCTTAATAGCCTATAAACTAAGCCTATAAACTATAAACTATCAACTAATCATAAAATCCCGGCTGCTTATACTCAATGCCCAATTCATCATCTACTGTTGCGATGACACCCTGAATCTGACCCATGGCAAACATACGGCCGAGGAGAGTGTAACCGGCATTGTGACCATGATTGCTCTCATCGAATACGCCACCTGGCTCATCTGTGAAGGTCATACCGTGGTCTACTCGCATTGGCAGACGACGGCCGGAATTGCACTTGCCTTCCTGCTCAGCCTTCTCGAAGATGCGGCAAAGTTCAATGAGATGGCCACGACCACCCAAGTGAGAAGCCTCTGTAAAGTTGCCGTTAGGGAAGATGTAGCAAGAGCGCAGATGAACAAAATGAGTGCGGTCAGCAAACTGCTTAGCCATTGCCACACAGTCGTTGTGCTCGCCGGCAGAGAATGAACCTGCACAGAAAGTCAGACCATTGTGCTTGTTTGGCACAGCATCGAGCATCCACTGGATATCCTCGGCACAACCGATGATTCTTGGCAAACCGAATACAGGATAAGGAGGATCGTCTGGGTGAACACACATGTTGATGTCGTACTCATCGCAGATAGGCATGATAGCCTCCAGCCAGTACTTCATGTTCTCCTGCAACTTCTTCCTGTCGATGCCATCATAAAGCTTCAACAGGTCGCGGAACTTCTGGACAGGAGCAGAATCGCCCTCGCTGAAGTTACCCGATACGAAACCCTGAGTCTTGATAATGATATTCTCTACCAGGGCATGATCCTGCTCTGGTGTAGAAGTCTTCTTGATTTCATCAGCCTCAGCCACGAGGTCTCTGCCCCACTTGTGCTCCTTAGAGAACTCAGCCCAATCCTCACGAGCGCCTTCACGCTGCAGGATATAGATATCAAAGTAGGCAAACTCGCCCCAGTTCATATAGAGGTTGTTGGCTCCGTTAGGATTGTCGTGAGACAAATCGGTACGTGCCCAGTCCAAGACTGGCATGAAATTGTAGCAGATGCATTTGATGCCTTCCTCGCCCAGGTTGCGGAGACTTTCCTTGTAAACCTCAATCTGATGATCACGGTCAGGACCACCATATTTCAGGGTTTCAACAACAGGCAAAGACTCTACCACGCTCCATTTCATACCATAAGACTCGATGTACTCCTTGAGTTCATGAATCTTCTCGCGTGTCCAAACCTCACCCAGAGGAACATCGTGCAATGCTGTTACGATACCCTCAACACCTATCTGCTTCAACTGTGCAAGCGTAATCTTATCTTTCTTGCCAAACCAGCGCCATGTTCTTTCCATATATATTATATAATGTATAAGTTTAAAAATGAATTATCTTTCAGCAACATACTTATGCAATGTCGCTCTTACAGCACCCTTACCGGCAAAGAGTTCCTTCACCATGCCCTCAATCTGCTCGCCGAAGCCAGCCTCATAGAGATCGAGACCGAACACATCCTTGCGGGAATAGAGGTTCTTGAGGCAAGAGTAGTCCTGATCAGCCTTGCCTACTTCAAGAGGAGCTACGATAGCCTGGAGCTCTGCCAACAATGGGTCAGAAGATGGCTCGAATGGCTTCAGGTTATCATCCAATGCCTTGAGATAACGGGCATAACCTGCCAATACCAGAGGAATCAACACAAGGTTGCTCTTGTCGAGACCGCGGTCGATATACTTCTTGATAGTCTCACCGAAACGGATAGAGAGTTTCTGGCTGGTATCGGTAGCGATACGCTGAGGAGCATCTGGCATGAATGGGTTAGGCAGACGCTTGTTGATAACGGTGCCGATAAACTCGTATGGGTTCAATACACCTGGATCTGTTACTACTGGCATTGCCTCGATATAACCGATCTTCTGGATGAATGAACGCAAATCCTCATCAGCCATCTCGGCAGAAATCAAGGTATAGTCGAGCATGCAACCATAGATTGACATCGCTGTATGGAGAGGGTTCAGACAGGTGGTTACCTTCATGGTCTCAACCTCATCTACAGTCTTGCGGGATGTATAGAGTGCACCGCCCAACTCCAATGGCGGACGACCGTTGGTATAAGTATCCTCGCAAACGAGATACTGCACTTCCTCGGCATTTACGAAAGGAGCGGTGAAAGTATGCTTCTCGGTGATAATCGTATTGTTATCCTCGAAACCATCCTCAGCGAGCATCGCCTGTACCTTCTCGTGTGGACGAGGAGTAATCTTATCAATCATAGACCAAGGATAGGTAATCTTGCTGCTGTCATTGATATAATCTACGAAACCAGCCTCTACGATACCATCCTGTGCCCAACGCTCAGCATAAGCCTTTACGCCAGCCTTAACATGGTCGCCGTTGTGAGAACAGTTGTCGGTAGACTGAAGAGTAAGTGGCAACTTGCCTGCCTTATAACGCTCATAGAGAAGAGCGGTAAGCTTACCCATAGCAAATACTGCATCAAGACCACGTGCCAGATCTGCATCATTATAAGAATATCCCTTCTCGGTAATGGTGAAAGTAACCATCTGCAAAGTTGGAGCCTGGAAAATCTGAACCAGACGCGCCCAGTCGTCAGCAAACTGCTTGTCAGCCTTGATACTTTCGGTAATAGATGCGATAACCTTCTTTTCTATAGTACCATTAGACTGGAGGCTTACGAGAAGAGAGAGATTATTGTAAGGACGATAAACCTTATCGATAATTTCGTAGTCGAAGCTTTCAGCAACAATAACACCACGATCGTACTTGCCTGTGTTAAGTGCATCGTTAAGAATAGCAGCAGGGAACGCACGGAAGATGTTACCTGCACCAAAGTGAACCCAAGTAGGTTCATCATGTGTCTTCTTAGCTACAGCAGCAATATCATACTTAGGGAGCTCATAACCTTTGGCTTCCCATTCTGCAGCTTGAAAGTTGTTAGAAAGAATGTCATTCAGTTTCATAATTAATAATTATTGATGTTGTTTTATGTAAATTTTTATCTTTTTATAAGCAATACAATGACTCCTCTTCTGTTGAGTCGGGGCAAAATTACGAATTTAATCTGAAATACCGCTCCTTTTTAAAGATTATTTCAACATATTGAACAATAAAAAAATTAAATTGAACAATAAGAAATGTTACGGTAACCCCAAAAAATACTTTTCGCCCTGTTTCCATTTTAACCGGTAGTAGACTATTTATATACACTTTACAGATTATCCAGTTCCTTGATCTGCTTTTTCGGTGTCACTCCAAGTCCCTTCAGACTCTCTACCCTTCTCATCACATTGCCGGTTCCGTCATAGAGTTGCTTCTTAGCCTTATCAAAAGTACCCGAAAGGCGGGTTATCAGATCACCCACACTCATAAAGGTATCTTCGAAGCCAGCCACCTTATCATACAGGTCAGCAGCCGTCTTCACGATTTTCTCCACATTCTTGTTCTGCCGGTCATACTGCCAGAGATTATACGCCAGCTGCAACGCCATGAGCAGATTGCTTGGTGAGATGATGATAATCTTCTTCTGATAAGCATAACGGCTGAGATCCGGCTGCTGCTTCATCGCTGCGATATAACTGGTCTCGTTAGGGATGAACATCAGTACGAAGCCGATGGCATCATCCACCAGTTTGGAATAGTCTTTGGCTGCCAGTTCATCGATGTGCTTTCGTACGCTCAGCGCATGTGCCTTCATCAGGCGTTCCTGTTCAGCCTCATCTTCTGCTGCCAGAGCATCGGAATAGGCGGTAAGCGAAACCTTGGAATCGATGACCACACTTCTGCCTTCCGGGAATCTGACGATGACATCCGGACGATAGTTCTTTCCCTCTTCATCTTTCGTATTCTCCTGAATGAAGAATTCCTCATCTTTACGAAGTCCGCTGTTCTCCAGGATGGTTTCCAGCACCATCTCGCCCCAGTCGCCCTGCATCTTGCTGTCGCCCTTCAATGCCTTGGTCAGGTTGGCAGCATCGGAGCCAATCTTCTCGGTCTGCTCCTTCAGGTTCAGTACAGCCTGCTGCTGTTCCTGCTGGAAGAGTTTCATCGTTGCCTCGAAGGTATTCTGCAGTTCCTTCTTGTTCACCTCGTTCTGGGTTTTGCTCTCCTCTACCGATTTCTTGAAATCAGCAAACTGTTCCTTGATAGGTTTCAGGAGTTCATCCATCTGCAGGCGGTTGTTTTCCTGCAGAGCCGACTGCTTGGCAGCCAACTGCTCAGCCGCCACCTTCTGCTGTTCTATCGTCATTAGCTGCATTTCCTGCTTCAGACTCTCGAGTTTCTGTGCCCACTGCTGGTCGCTTTCCGCCCTGAGTTTTGCCGCATACAGCCGCTCGTTCTCCATTTGAGATTTCATTGATTGAACTTCAGAAGCATGATGCAGTTTTATCTGTTCAATGTTAGCCGCCAGCACCTGAGCCTTCGCTACGAGCTGGGTTTTCTCCTCGCCCGCCCTTTTTGCTTCCATCAGTTTCCCCACGAAGAATCCGATGGCAAGCCCTATGATGATTCCAATTATTATTTCCATTTATCCTTGTTTTGAATGATTCTGTAAATCTGCAAAAATTATGATTTGCAAAAGTAATCATTTCAAGACATAACACCAAACATCATGGGGGATTCTTGTAGATATTTAACTCTTCTGCATTTAACTATGCAAACAAAAAGAGCGCACCACTATTGGCACGCTCTTTTCTTTAACTCATCTTTTAAATATACATTATCGGTTGGCAGTAGACCACTGATAAGTATCAGTGCAATGGATATCGGCACTCTGGTCGGCAATCATCAACTTGAAGTCGCCTTCCTCCAATCTCCATTTGCCATTCCAATCTACGAAGGCCAAATCGTCTGCCTTTAATTCAAATGTCATGGTCTTGGTCTCACCAGGCTGAAGTTCCACCTTGTCGAAGGCACGGAGACGACGGCCATCAGGCACCATACTAGCGATGAGATCGCTACTGAACAGGAGGACACTCTCCTTGCCTGCCACCTTTCCCGTATTCTTCACATCCACGCTCACCTTGATGATGTCGCCGTGGCGGAAATCAGACTGAGAAACCTTCAGGTTGCTATATTTGTAAGAGGTATAACTCAAACCATATCCGAAGCCCCACTGCTGGGTAATCTTCGCATTGTAGTCGTAAGCACCTTCCATCGTACCCACCTCCTCACTCTTCTTGAAGTCATAGTTGGCGAGCGAATTGATTTCCTTAGGATAGGTGTAAGGCATCTTGCCACTGAAGTTTGACTTGCCCGATACCAGGTTTGCCAAGGCATCGCCGCCCATGTTGCCAGGGATAAGGATGTTGACGATGCCCTGTGCCAATGGTTCGATGTCAGCGATGAGACGAGGACGACCTTCATTCAGCACCAAGATGACAGGCTTGCCTGTCTGAGCCAAAGCCTTGACCAGATTACGCTGGTTCTCTGAGAGCCAAAGGTCGGTCAGGTTGCCCGGAGTCTCTGTATAGGAGTTCTCGCCAATGCAAGCCACGATGACGTCGGCATCCTTCGCTGCAGCCACTACCCCCTGAATCTGAGGTTCGTTCTCCTCCCAGTATTTTCCCTTCTCATTATAGGTAACACCCTGGTTCAAGATGACATTCTCCTTGCCATACTCATTACAGAATGCCTCATAGATGGTATTGTACTTGCCGGCAAACTCATCGGCACGATGTCCCTGCCAGGTATAGCTCCATCCACCGTCCAGACAACGCATCTGATTGGCATTAGGACCCGTGAGGAGAATCTTCTTGCCATGCTGCAAAGGAAGGATATTACCCTCGTTCTTCAGGAGCACCATACTCTCGGTAGCTCCCTCCAAGGCGAGCTTGGCAAACTCCTGGCCACCAAACTTAGGATAATTCTTCAGTTTCTGGGTTGGGTTCTTGAAAAGGTCGAGACGGTACTTCATGCGAAGCACACGGCGACAGGCATCGTCGATGCGACTCATCGGAATCTTACCTTCCTTCACCAGTTCTACAAGATAGCCACAAGCATCGCAAGAATAAGGTTCCATAATCATGTCGATACCGGCATTGATGGCGATGCGGAGCGCATCCTTCTTGTCCTTTGCCACCATCTCACGAGTATAGAGATTGTTGATGTCTGCCCAGTCGGTAATGAGCACACCATCCCATCCAGTCTCTTCCTTCAGCCATCCTGTCAGGATGTCCTTGTTGGCATGCATCGGCATACCGTTGACGGAAGCGGAATTCACCATCACGGTCAAGGCTCCAGCCTGCAGACCCGCCAGGAAAGGAGCGAAGTGCTTCTCTCTCAAGTCGGCAGGAGAGATATAGGCTGGCGTACGGTCTTTACCGGTCCAAGGCACACCATAGCCCATGAAGTGCTTCATTGAAGTGGCAATGTGATACTGGTCGATGTTGTTTGGGTCCTCGCCCTGGAAACCATAGACCATCGCCTTGCCCATCTCTGAACTGAGGTAGCAATCCTCGCCAAAGTTCTCCCAGATGCGAGGCCAACGGGCATCACGACCGAGGTCAACGGTAGGACTGTAAGTCCAAGGTATGCTCACCGCACGAGTCTCATAAGCGGTAGCCTCAGCCGAACGGCGAGCAATCTCACGATTGAAGGTGGCAGCCACATTGATGTTCTGAGGGAAGAGCGTTCCGCCCTGTGTATAAGTAGAACCGTGGTTCTGGTCGAGACCGAAGACACAAGGGATGCCGATGCGCTTCATCGAGATCTTCTGGATTTGTGCGATGTACTTCTCCCACTGCTTGGCGGTTGGTGCGCAAGTATTTGGAGCGTTGAGGATAGAGCCAATCTTATAGCGGGAAAGGATAGAATCGGTCTTGTGCTCGTCGATATAGAACACACCGTTCTTGTCGTTGGCGCCAAAGAGGTCGGTCACCAATTCCATCATCTGACCTATCTTTTCCTCCAAGGTGAGTTTCTTCAAGGTTTGTTCTACCTGAGCCTCTATCTTAGGGTCGCTCTTGATAACTGGAACATTGGCACTGGCTGTATAAGCCAATGCCAATAATGAAATAGATAATAAAATTTTCTTCATAAACAGTAAAGGTTTGACGCTTTATGATAAAAGCGGAAATCTTTCTAATATATTATTCAATAGTTACTTTCTTTACGGTGTAACCGTTACCCACGAGGATGAGACCCCACTGCTCTTTCAAGAGTTGGATAGAGAGGTCGGTCAGTTTAAACTCCCATTTAGCTGGTCCATCCACCATGATGTCGCCACGCTCTTTGTCGCCCCCCTTACCGGTAAGGATGTTGTTCCAGGAAGCTGTGGTAGCGGTACCCTGACCTTTTCCATCTACATAGACACGGAGGATGGTGCCAGCCTTCACCTTTGAGAGGAAGGTTTCCTTCAAGGCCTCGAATGGTGTACCCCATGTCACGGCAAACTCACCTTCCCAGAGGGTAGTCTCCATAGATGGACGTGGCTCTGTGGTTACCTTGATGGTACCGCAAGGGAACTGTACACCACTGCCATCTACCAATGTAATGTCGTAATCGCCATTGGCGAGGCCGGAAGGAGCTGTAACTTTCAATGCCTTACCCTCATCGAGAACTTCGAAGGCAGCCTCCTTACCAGCGATGAGTACTTTCTGAACGTGATCCACCAGGTTCTTGCAGTTGCGGATGGTTGTAGTTTCTCCCGGAGCTACCCAAAGCTCGCTGGCATTGGTACCCAAAGCTGGGTCATCGGCAGCAGGAATCACGGTAACTTTCAAGGTGCGGGATGTGGTCTTATTCTTGGTGGTGGTTGCCACAATCTTCAGTTCATGATCACCTAAAGGCAAAGGCTGGTCGATAGTATTACCTTCGGCAATCTGCTTGCCGTCGAGCAACCATGTCACAGTGGTGTAGTGAGCTGGAGTCACCTTGATTTCCAACTTATAATTAGTCTTGCGGTCTATCTTGGAATCAGCCAAGTCGGTGTTCAAGATACGTGGTGCGTCATCTTCGCTGACGGTGAAGTATGGATCATCGTCAGAAGAGCAAGAAGACAAGGTAGATGTACCAGCCAGTGCGAAACCCACGGCTAAGAGCATCATCATAGCCTTCAAGACTTTTCCCTTATATTGTTTCATTGTCTTATTCATAATTAATTATTCTATTCTATTGTCCTATAAGACTTAACATTTAACACTTAACATTAAACACTACTTGCTATATCCCGTTCCGAATGGAGGATTGAAGTCTGGCTGAAGTTTTACATCAGCTTTGTCCCACCAGAGGCGCTTGTGCCAATCGTCTGTACCACCCATGCGGTCGATGGCAGCCTTGTAGTTGGCATTGTTGTACTGAGCTTCCAACTCAGGATACTGCAAGCGGACAGGCATTGACCAATCGGGATCCGTATAAGTGAAACCTTTCTTGGTCAAGAGATCACGATTCAAGATGGCAGGATAGTCAGAGCGACGCATGTTAGCCCAACCCTCAGAAGGGTTCATCATGTGGAGAATCCAAGCCTGGGTGTTGATGGTCTCCTTAGGATTGTCACCCAACTTGTTGTTGGCAATGAACGCATCTATCTCTTCCTTGGAAATCTTGTTGGATGTAAGATAGTAGTTGTTGAGCAACTCCATGCTGGCACGAACACCAGCCTCGTAGTGACTCTCTGCATCACCACCACCTACATTCCAACCCTTGGTTGCAGCCTCAGCCTTGAGGAACTCTACCTCAGCATAGCTCATCAAGTCGCCAGGACAAGAAGGCATCTCAAAGTCGATGTTCAGGCAAGGACGACTAGCTCGGGCTATATAATCAGAGCTGGCATAAGTGTTCTTGTCTATCTCTACATACTTCTTCAAAGTAGGAAGGTCATCCACCGTAGGTGGATTCATCCAGTCTGTGTACCAGGCTGCACCAGGGTTGCAAGGCTCCTCACCGAGGTTCTTGCTCTTGAAGTAAGCCAGGAAATCATCGGTCAAGTCGATGTTCTGCTCCTTATCTGGCTTCACCTGACTACGCTTGATATTGTAGTAGTGACGGCAGATGCGATAGAGACGAGGGTCGTTGGTATTCTGCAACTGATAGAACAAGGTAGAGCATACCATGGTAGGCGATGTGGCATCCTGACCATAGAGAGTCTCGCTCAATGCATTGGCACGGAAATCGTAATCGTTGGCTCCATCATAATAGGTAAATGGTGCATCAGCATACTTGATATAAGCATCATCTGCTGCACTGGCGATGGCACCGGCAGCCACAGCCTTCTCAAACTCCTCCTTTGCCTTCTGTGGATTAACATCGGAAATGCGCATGGCATAGCGCATACGGAGTGCATTGGCATACTTCTTCCACTGAGCTACATCACCACCCATGCTGGTGACATCACCAGAAATGTGGTCGGAACCTGTGCCAAGCTGCTTCTCGCAAGCGTCAAGTTCATCGAAGAACCAGCTGTAGAGTTCCTCTACGGTATCATACTTAGGGTTGGAGATACCTGAGATATAACCCAGACCTGCCTCCTTACAAGGCACGTCACCGTAGGTATCTGCCAAAACTGCCGTGATATAGACACGATGGATACGAAGTGCTGCATTCAAGTTTGCCTTGGCAGCAGAATTGTGGATGGCATCCACAAGGTTCTTGATACCGATTTCATAATAGCGGTCCCAAACTCGACGGGTCATATCATCTTCTCTGAAATTAGAACCAGCGTAATTGGTTACATTCCAACCACCAGCGAAATACTGTGGAAAACCAGTTATATAGTTACGGTAGGTATCCATCAGACTGAAGTCACCGTAAGTCTGCAACAAAGCTGTTGTCAACTGTGCGTTAGGGTCGAGCTCGCTCACCTTGGTCTTGTCGGTATTGATGTTGCTCAAGGTATCATCAGAGCAAGAAGTCATCGCAGTGCCGGTTGCCATCAGGGCGAAAGCCATCATCAGGCTGCTCTTACCTATATATTTCTTGATTATATTGTTCATTTTCTTACCTTATTATATATTAGAACTCTTCTAAAGAAATTGATTCATTTTTTCGAGACTAGAACTTCACGTTCACGTTCAAACCATAACTCTTGCGAGATGGCAGGGAACCATATTCCAGACCGAGACCTGAGGTGTTGTAGCTGGAGTCTGGGTCGATGTTAGGAATGTTCTTCCAAACAATGAATGGGTTACGAGCCACGAAGGATACGGTCAACCCCTTGACATACTTGCCCAGGATGCTCTCTGGGAAGGTATAGCCGAAAGTAATCTCACGACACTTCACGTAAGAGTTGTCATAAATGAAGGCACTCTGCACGCCATTTGCCACATGCTTCCAGTAATCTTCAGGGTTCACGGCGATGTCGTTCTTGCGATAAGTACCGTCGCCATTGTCGATGACACCATCTACGACCAATCCCTTGCATTTACCTGCTTCACGCCATGCGGCAAGATCCATACCCGAAGCCTTGCGAGCCTCCTCAGAAGAGTACCACTCCTCACGGCCTGCCAATGTTCCCTTTGCCTTACCTGTCTGGTATGCAGAACGCATAGACATAGAGTAGATATCGGCACCTACCTTCACATCGAAGGATGCAGAAAGGCGGAAGTTCTTGTAGCTGAAGGTTGAGTAGAAACCACCTGTCCAGTCCCAAGTAGAGTTGCCGATGGTCTTGACCTTCTGGTCAATCTTTGGAAGACCAGTAGCAGCATCGACAACCACCTGCCCCTTGTCGTTGTAGAGGAAGTCGTGTCCACGGATAGCTCCATAGTTCTCGCCAACCTGAGCACCTACTGATACACCGCACCATGTGGCCTTGGCAAGCTCAAAATAGTCCATGCCATCGGTGAGCGACTTCACCTTGTTGGTATTCTTCGAGAAGTTGACACCCAAGTCCCAAGCGAAGTCCTTGATCTGCAAGGCACGGGCATTGAGGGCAATCTCGACACCCTGGTTCTGAATCTCACCGGCATTGATGAGGCGGTAAGCATAGCCAGAGGTGGTGGTTGAAGCCAAACTCAAAATCTGATTCTTGGAATTCTGGTTGTAATAGGTGGCATCCAAGCCCAAGCGTCCGTTAAGGAACTTCATCTCCAAACCTACCTCGTAAGAACCTGTCATTGTAGGCTTCAAATCCTTGTTCGGCTGTGTTGAGTTGGCTATCATACCGATGGTATAACCCGAGTAGCTGTACTTGCCCGTGGTATAGTTGAGTGCCAACAGGTATGGATCGGTATCGCTACCTACCTTTGCCCAAGATGCGCGAATCTTACCATAATTGATGAACTTCTTGTTCTTGATAAACTCAGAGAAAACCAAGCTACCAGATACAGAAGGATATACGTATGTATTGTTATTTGTAGGGAGCGTAGACGACTTATCGCCACGGAGGGTTCCCTCCAAATAGTAAGTATGCTTGTAGCCGAGACTTGCGCTGGCATAGAGAGAGCTGATCTGTTTCTTGTACATGCTCTCACGAGTATTCTGTTCCTGATAGTTCATGATATTCTGGATGCCATTCATCTGCTGGTTGAGACCGATGTTTGTAGTGGTCTTGTTGTTCACCTTGAAGATGTTACCACCAGCGGTAGCGTTGACATCGAAGTCGCCCCATGAGTTGTTGTAGAGGGCGAGTATCTCGGCGTTGAGTGTGCGGTTGTTGAAGATTTGGTCGGTAAGCTTTCCGGCAGGAGTTCCTGGAGTTGTCTTGGCGATGAAGTCCTCGAAGTTCATGCTGTTGATGTCGGTACCAATAGTACCCTGCAACTTGAGGTGCTTGTTGATGTTCCAGATTGCCTTACCCGTAAAACGGAACACGTCCTTGTCGGATGTATTGCTGTTCTTATAGAGATCCCAGTATGGGTTCTTGTTATACTGATCGTTACCATTCCAGTTGGAGTAGTTGCCGTCGGCATCCTCATAGTGCTTCAACCAAGCCTGGTCATAGGTACCCACCAAGGTCATGAGGTTCTTACCCACGTTGCTCTGGGAGTCACCAAGGGCAGGACGGTTCTTTACCTTCTCACGAGTATAGTTGGCGGTGAAGTCGAAGTCAACAGGACCGGCAGAGGTATTCACACGGAGGTTGAAGTTGTCACGACTCATATTGGTATTTGGCAAGATATCCTTATTGCGCATATCGGTAACAGAGAAACGCATACCCGTCTTACCGGAATTTACTGAGAGGATGGCAGAGTTCTGGGTAGTAAAACCTGTACGGAAGAAACCAGAAGCATTGTTAGGATGCATCATGAATGGACGTTCCTCGCCATCGAAATATTTGAACATGAAGTCATCGGCCTTAGGTCCCCAACTGGCATTGGTACCAGAAGTGCTCGAATTAGGAAGTTCACCATTGTAGCCAGCACCATATATCTCCTGGATGTCGTCCCATTTAGCCAACTGAGTATCGATAGTATAAGAACCATTGTACTCCACGGAAATTTTATCCTTCTCCGCCTTCTTGGTCGTAATCAAGATAACACCATGGGAAGCACGGCTACCATAGAGGGCAGAGGCAGCAGGACCTTTCAATACGGTCATCGTCTCGATATCGTCAGGATTGATGGCAGAGATACCATCACCGAGGTCATAACCACCAGCTTCACCAGCACTGCCAAAGTTGGTATTATCCAAAGGCACACCATCCACCACGTAAAGAGGCTGGTTATTGCCTGCCATTTCTGTATTACCACGAAGAAGCACGCGGGTAGAACCAGAAGCACCGCCAGCGGTGTTCTGCACAACGAGACCAGCCACCTTACCTGAAAGAGAGTTGATGACGTTGGTTTCCTTCGCCTTGGTAAGTTCCTCACCTTTAACCTCCTCCAAGCCATAGCCGAGAGCCTTGCGGTCGCGCTTGATACCAAGGGCGGTAACAACGACCTCATTCAAGGCCTTACCATCTTCCTGCATCTGTATTTTCATGCCATTAGCAGCTTTCACGGTCATCGTCTTGTAACCGATGTAGCTCACTTCGAGCGTTGCTCCAGGCTTGCAGTTCAACGTAAAGTTACCATCTATATCGGTAACGGCACCGTTGGTTGTACCAGCCACCTTCACGCTAGCGCCAATCAAGGTTTCGCCAGTGGCATCCACCACTGTACCCTTGATGCCTTGGTTCTGCTGAACGCTCATCGCTGCATTGTTCATCTGGGCAGCGAGAATGGCAGAAGTAGGCATCCACATCAAACCTGCACCGAGCAGGCCGAGAAACATAGTTTTCTTTCTCATAATTGATATCTTGTTTTTAATTTAACATTATTCTTTCCCAAAGATTCCTTCGAGAATCCAAGGAGCATTCACCTTCATACTCTTGAAACGGTCGAAGATACCATACTTCTCAGAGCCGTTGCCGAAGTGGTTGTTGTCCCAAACGAAAGTAGAGAAGCCTCGTTTGCGAGCCTCCGTAGTCAAGAACTTACAGTAGTAGGTCATGTTTTCATGCACTTTCTCTGAGTTTGACTTATAGTGATCGGTTACTCCCCACTCTCCTATTACGATACCCAGTCCTTTGTTGCTCCAGGTATTCACCGCCTTGTCGAAGAAATCCGTCATCGTCTTCTCGTTTTCTGCAGGTATCTTGCCAGCATCCTTGTAGGCATCCCCCCAGTAATCGTAGGTGCAATCGCCGGCGTAGCTCCATGGCTGATAGTAGTGAAATTCCACACTCATATAGTTGTTGCCATTGCCTTCGGCATCCTTCGGAATGATGAAATCTCCATTCTCGATGCCAAACCATGGGTTACAAACGTAAGTCTGTAAGATGAGGTGGCGCTTGGCATTGTTGCCGCCTGTAGCACGAACCATATCCACGAATATCTGATTGTAAGCATTCTGCACTTCGAGGTTCTCGGCAGTAGGTTTGCCCCAGTTATCTTTGATATGCACTTCGTTAGTTCCTGCGAAAGCAAGACGATAATCATAATTGGCAAACTCAGAGGCGATATTCATCCAGAGGAGCGCAAGCTTCTGGCAGTTTTCTTCCTTATATTGATAGGTAGGACGACCTTCGAGCCATTTTTCATGATGCACATTGATGATAACCTTCAAACCGTTGTCAAGGCACCAGCCCACCACCTCCTTGATGCGAGCAATCCAAGCCTTGTCGATGCTCATCGCCTGAGCGTTGGTAATGTGGCACTGCCAACGGATTGGAATACGGATGGCATTGAAACCTGCCTTCTTCACGGCTTGTATCATCTTCTTGGTAACAACGGGATTGCCCCAGGCTGTCTCTGCATGGATAGAACCATCAGGGTTGCCAATCTGCATCGACTCACCATCCTGTCCAGGAGCTGAGCACTCGAATTCGTTGCCAAGATTCCACCCCACAACGTCTTTATTCCATTGCTGGGCTGTAGGCATGGATTCGCCTACGCCATCAGAACTGCTGGATGAGTAAGTTGTACTTGCTTCGCATGAGAAACATGTGAAGACGCCTATTAAAAAGAGGCTAATTTTCAAAAAGTTCCTTTTCATTTTTATGTTTATATTGTTATTGTTTCGTTTTTTAAATAACTGTTTAACTTACGTAACAGAATCTGGCTGCAAAGATAAAGAAAAGGAACTTTCAGAGGGTTAGATAACAAACAAAAAAGGTTTCGATTCAGACATATTATCTAAACAGAAACCTTTTCTTTGAATTTAAAACTCTAATTTACAGATACTTACTTGGAGAGACTCCAAAGTGCTTTTTAAATACAGTACTAAAGTACTTCACATTTACAAAACCAGCTTTCACAGAGACCTCCAGCACACTATCCCCCTGTTTCAGGAAGATTGCAGCCTGCTCCAGACGTATCAAACGCATAAAATCCTGCGGACTTTGACCCGTAAGAGTCTTCAGCCTACCATAGAAAAGCGTTCTGCTCATCGCCATCTCTCTACAGAGTCGGTCGATATTAAAGTTTGTGTCGCTCAGATGAGCCAACACCAAACGGGTCGCTTTATCTACAAAAACCTGGTCTTGCGGATTCAGAACAGCTTCTGCCACATTTTCGAATGTCTGGCCTTGCTTATTCAAGACAGTATCATCCTTTTTCTCTTCAGAAGCTCCAGTAGGTTCCAAGAGTTCATAGGAAGAATCAGAACCCACAATCTGTTCGGAAGAAGCAGACTCAGAAGCAACCTCTCCTCTAACAAGAGCAAGGCTTCTGTCCATATAATACTGACTCAACCGGCGACGATTCTTCAAAATACTGGCAACCTTACTCGCAAGAATAGCAGTATCGAATGGCTTGGCTATATAGTCATCAGCACCCAGTCCGAGTCCCTCTATCATAAAGTCACGACCAGCCTTGGCAGTCAGCAGGATAACAGGCAGCCATGATGTTTCCTTATTTTCCTTGATGCTGCGACAGAACTCATCTCCGTGCATTCCCGGCATCATGACATCAGAAACAACGATATCACATACCCCGCCCTCTTTCAAATATTTCAAGGCAGCCTCTGCACTCTCCACATCAACTACTTGATAAGAATCACCAAAAGTCATTCTGATATATTTGCGAAGATCCTCATTGTCATCGACAAAAAGAAGTGTATCCGTTGAAACATCAGCATCCTGCAGAACCGCAGAAGACACAGTCTGGCAAGTTTCATCATGCTTATCTTCAGCTAAAGAAGATTCAGTTGCAACATTTTTCTTTTCTCCAACAAGCCGGACAGAAGAATCTGTCACATTACCTAATGGCATCTTCACACAGAAAGTAGTACCCTTTCCTTCCTCACTTACGAAACTAAGCTTTCCTCCTAATTTCTCTACAAGCTTTCGTGTAAGCATCAGTCCTAATCCACTTCCCATTTCCTGAGAATTTATCGCATTAGAAGCCCTGAAGAAGGTTTTGAAGATACTCTTAATTTCGGCCTTTGGAATACCTATACCTGTATCACTGACATGAATCATAGCCATCTTACCTTCAACAGAAGCCGACAACGTAACCTTTCCACCTTGAGGTGTATATTTGATAGCATTCGAGAGAAGATTTTCCAATATCAGATCCATCATTTTGACATCAGAATGAATCTGTTGCTGCGGACACGTTTCAATACACAGTTGAATATGCTTCTCCTGAGCTGCCAATACAAACTTTTCCAACTGCACACGTAAAAGCATCGGCAATTCTATATCTTGCAGGCGAACCTGTTCGGCAGACTGCTCTACCTTTTGGAAGTCAAGCAATTCTGTAACCATCTTCAATAGTTTGTTGCCGTTGCGATGCGCCATATCCAAGAATCCACGACTTTTCTCACTCAAGCTGGAATCATTGGCCAGATTATCAAGAGGAGCCAACACGAGACTCAAAGGAGTACGTATGTTATGGGCTGTATTAATGAAGAAATTGATTTTCTCATCATAATACTTTCGCTGTAAGCGCTCTTTGTAATACTGCCAGACAAAATATAAGATGGCTGCAAAAATACAGAGATAGATAATCCATGCCCACCAGGTATTCCACCAAGGTTGGGCTATATGAATTTCCAAAGTTGTTTCTCCCAATTCTCTACCATTACTTCTGCAGATAGCCTTTACATGAAGCACATAGCTGCCCGAAGGCAAATTTACAAATCGTGCCAACTGATTAGAAGATGGTTTACTCCAATTACGGTCGTATCCTTCCAAATAATATTGATATTGAATATCATACTGGTATTGATAATTGATACTCTCGAAAGAAACAACCAGCGTATTCTCATTATGGCTAAGACTCAATTTGCCTTCCTTCAACATTTCAAAGAGACATTCATTCCAGTAATCGGAACGTTCGACACCTTCAACCTCAACACTATGAATACGAAGTGGAGCGGCATAATTCAAACCTTTGGCAAACATAGGAGCCAAAGCGACAACTCCATCATTGCTGCCAAAAAGCACCCTGCCATCTGAAGTACACGCAACAGACATTCGGTTATACTCACGTTCCATTCCCTTAAAGATGTTGAGGTTTACTATCTTCCCCTGTTTCATGAACGCCAATCCTTTATCCGTACTTATCCACAAATTGCCATCAATACCTTTTATAAGTCCATAAACAGTATTAGAAGGCAAAGCGTCCTGATTAGTATAACGCTTAAACTTCTTTGTCAGGAAATCATAATCATAGAGTCCTCCTCCATCCGTTCCAATCCAGATATGACGGGAATCCTGAAAAGCCATACTGTTGACAAACAAATTAATGTCTTTATCGGGATACTGTTCAGGATAAAAGAAATGACGAGGATGCAAAGGTTCGCGCTTATCAATCAAATAGCCTCCATGCGAAGTTCCTACAGCAATAAAACGCTTATCCGGTGATTCCGTGATGCATTGCACTTCGTTGACTGGCAGATAGAATACCGACTTTCCCGTTCCATTCAAATTATATTTATCTGAAGGGAAACAAGCCATATCTCCATCCAAACATCCCACCCAAATATTACCATCGCTATCAGTTAAAAGACTGAATACGTAATCACTCTTCAACATTCCTGTTTCCACAGAATAAGCAGGCATACTAGTGCCATCAGCATGAACCTGATATACGCCATTACCATAGGTACCAACCAGAATTCTGCCGTCTACAGTCTGACAAATCGTAAGCGCCACTTTATTATATAATCCATGATGCCAAAGACGAGTCTGCGCATCATAAACACTTACTCCTTTATCTGTGGCATACCATATTTTCCCATCACGGCTTTGGAAAACATCGTTCACACAATTATCTATCAGTGATTGATTGTTGAGATATTCATGTGTGATATATTCCAATGTATGTTTCATCGGTATTGCCAAATCTACTCCTCCCGAGTAAGAGCCTGTCCACAAATCGCCAAAACGATCGCAGCACAAGGTATATAATCCATTACCATTCAACACGTTACCCGGACGCCCATCTGTATCAAGCAAGAGTTTGGTTTGTTTATTCAAACTGTCATAAGCATATATTCCAGCTCCATCTACAGCCATCAGAAGAGTCTGCTTATCATATAAAATGATTGAACGTACGGGAATTTTAGGAATGTTTTGCAAAGATTGGAAATCAGCAGATTTTATCAGCTTCCAAGTACGATCATCCAGCACTTTAACTCCTTCGTGAAAAGTACCCAGCCAGATACGATGTCCCGCAATATCATGATAAGAGGATACTACAGAACTGCCACTAATCTTCTTTTCTAACTTCCGGGCAGACATCGAATAGCAATAAACATCTTTAAATGTTCCTATCAAGAGTTTCTCACCTATAAATTGGATATGATTAATATAGGTGTTTTTCAATACAAACCTACCCTTAGCTGTCTCCCGAACTATCTCCTTTCCATCAGTAGCTGCTGATAAGCAATAAATGCCTCTATCCATAGCTAACCAGAAATTGCCCTTTTCGTCTACCAACAGTTCGTTCAACACGATACTTCCACCTAAAATATTCTGAAGATTACATTTCAAGACAAATGCATCTTTCCTCTTATCATATATATACACCTTTCCCTTGTTGTCGTAGGCGTAAATCAGATGTTGCGCATCCTTAGTCAGTTTAATACTTCTACCACTAGCATCACTATACGGCATCTCTGTGTATAAAGTATAATTGGTTACCTGTTGCCCATTATATCGGTCAACTCCACGCTTAGTACTTATCCACATGGCACCATCCTCTGCCTCGACAATAGAATAAACACGAGGGCTGGAAAGACCATTGTCAGCATTGAGATTGGAAAGCATGAACATATTTCTGGAAATATGCGCATATGCCTGAAGAGCCGATGCCAACAGCAGCAATATAATGAGAGTGCAGGATTTATATCGTTTCATAATTCTTTCATTGATATAATTTGGGGACAAAGATAATACAAAAAAATGAAAAACAAATAGAATAATGAGATAAAATGAAAAAAATCTATTATCTTTGCAAGATATTAATATAAAGATATAGACTATGATCAAAAGATTATTATCCTTTCTAGACGCATCGCCAGTGAATTTCCTGGCAGTAAAGAATATCTCCGAGGAATTGGAGAAGAACGGGTTCCGCCGTATGAACCCACAGGAGCCTTTGGGCAAGATTGAAGCGGGTGAAAAGTTCTTCGTTACCAAGAACGACTCTTCCATCTACGCCTTCCAAATCGGAAAGAAGCCTTTGGCAGATTCCGGTTTCCACATGATCTGCGCCCACTGCGACTCGCCTACCTTCCGCATCAAGCCAAATGCTGAGATGCTTTGCGAGGGCGGTATCGTAAAACTGAATACCGAGGTTTATGGTGGTCCTATCATGTCAACCTGGTTCGACCGTCCGCTCACTTTGGCAGGTAGAGTTATCGTGAAGGGCGAGAATGCGATGAATCCCCAGACGCTCCTTCTTCATGTGAAGCGCCCATTGCTGCAGATCAGCAATCTCGCTATCCACTTCAACCGTCAGGTAAATGATGGTGTGAAGTTGAGCAAGCAGAAGGATGTACTCCCTATCCTCGGCATCATCAATGATGAACTGGAGAAGGGTAACCTCCTGATGAATGTGATAACCGGAGAACTGAATATCCAGAAAGAGGATGTTCTTGATTTCGATCTCTATCTGGCTGATGCCACTCCAGCCTGCACCTTCGGTGTACACGATGAGTTTATCTCTTCAGGCAGACTCGATGACCTGTCTATGTGCTGGGCTGGTGTAGAGGCGATGATTGCATCTGATTCCAATGATACCACCCAGGTTCTCGCCATCTTCGATAATGAAGAAACGGGGTCTCAGACCAAACAGGGAGCCGGAAGTCCATTCCTTTCATATATGCTCCAGCGCATCGCCCTGGCACAGAGCCATACAGAAGAGGCTTATTTTCAGGCAGTAGAGCGTGCCTTCATGATTTCAGCCGATAATGCGCATGCCTGGCATCCTAACTATAGCGAAAAGTTCGACCCTACGAATCATCCTAAATTGGGCGGTGGTCCGGTCATCAAGTTCAATGCAGCCCAGAAGTATGCGAGCGATGCTGTATCAGCAGCCATCTTCGCCAACATCTGCGATGCAGCCAGTGTACCATGCCAGCGTTTCGTAAACCACAGCGACGTAGCAGGCGGCAGCACATTGGGCAATATCCTCGCCTCTTCCATCCCATTGAAGGGTGTGGATATGGGCAATGCCATCCTCGCTATGCACAGCTGCCGCGAAACCGGTAGCGTTATCGACCACGAATATTGCGTGAAGGCTTTCACCAAGTTCTATCAGTTGTAAGCAATCCCGATTTATCTCTTCACTCTTCACCTTCTCGCCCGTATCCCCTCTGTTTATCGGGGTTTCGGGAGGTGAAGAGTTTTCTTTATCTCTTCACCCACTCTTCACCCCTCTTCACACATATAGAATTTGTAATACACTATACGCAATATGGGAATAAAAAAAAAGAGAAAAAGCATGGCGGTTTGGGAAAATAATCGTAAATTTGCAATTGGAAAACAAAGATTAGGAATTATGATAGAGACTAACGATAGAATATTGCCGGTAGGCATCCAGTCTTTCGAGGAAATCAGAAAGGGTGGATATCTTTATGTTGACAAGACAGATATCATCTGGCAAATTGCCAACAGAGGGAAAAAGTATAATTACCTGAGCCGCCCACGCCGCTTTGGTAAATCAGTGCTGGTCGATACGCTCGAAGCCTACTTCATGGGTAAGAAGGAACTCTTTGAGGGGTTGAAGATCATGCAGATGGAGACGGAATGGGTGAAGCGACCTGTCATCAGACTGGATATGAGCCGTGCGGGCGCAGAGCCGGAAACATTGCGCTCTTATCTCAATAATATATTCAGACAATACGAAAAAGAATATTCATTGGTCCCTGACCCAGCAGATAGTCTTGCCGACCGCTTCAATGCAATAATCGTGGGGGCGTATGAGCAAACCGGACAGCAGGTTGCCATTCTCATAGATGAATACGACTCTCCTTTGCAGCATTCGTGGAAGACTCCGCAGCATGAAGCATGTACCGCTATCTATAGGGAGGTGTTTGCCATTCTCAAAGCAGACGACAAATACGAAAAGTTTGTCTTCATCACCGGCATCACCAAGTTTACGCAGATATCTCTCTTCTCTGTTCTCAACAATCTGAGCAACATCAGCTTCGAGCCGGAATATGCGGCCATCTGCGGTATTACAAAAGAAGAAGTTTTGCGTGATTTCAAGCCGGAAATCAACAAGTTGGCAGCAAGCAAGGGATGGACTTTCGACGAAGCCGTAGCACAATTGACTGCTTATTATGATGGCTATCATTTCTGTCATGAAAACATGGTTGATGTCTTCAATCCATTCAGTCTTATCAATGCACTCGCTGATTCCAAACTGAAGAACTACTGGGCTTCATCGGGCGCAACCTCGCTACTCCCTAAATTTGTGGATAATATAGAAATGAGACTGAAAGATTTTGAGAATTGTCCGATAGACAGCGATACACTGGAGACTTCCGACGTAACAGGTGGCGGAGCGGAACTTTTCCTCTATCAGTCAGGGTATCTTACGATAAAGGGGTATATGGATGAGATTTATTTGCTATGCATTCCAAACTATGAAGTTCGAAAGGCTCTATACAAGATTGTATTGCCAGCCTTGACACTACAATCGAATGCAATAGTAATATCAACACAGAATATGTTGTTGTACTCCCTAAAGCTTGGCAATCTCCCCGAAGCCATGAAATGCCTGAAGGCGCTTATTGCGGATGTGCCTTACAGCAACAAGAAACTTGCCAGCATGGATATGGAAGAGCGCTACCGCCTGATTCTGAGCACCATCTTCAATGCCATCGGCTGCCGGGTGGAAGTGGAGAAGATGATTGCTACGGGCAGGATTGATATGGTGGTAGAAACTACCAACTTTATCTATGTACTTGAATTGAAGCTGAGCAACAACGGCGGTGTGGATGCTGCCACGGAGCAGATAAAAGCCAAGCAGTATGCCGAACCTTTCAAGGCTGATAAGCGAAAAGTAATCGCCCTTGCCATAGAACTGGATGATAAGGGAAAAGGATTGGTAGATTGGAAGGAAGTATAAGGAAGAAAGCGGAAAAAGCCCCCGAAGCGTAATAGCTCCGGGGGCTTTCTGTATTTATCACCAGGCATTGTATCTACTGAATCTGCAGTATCTGGTCTTCCGTCAAACCAGTTATTTCCTGGATTGTCGCCTCATCCATACCTTTTGCTAGCATATTCTTAGCAATCTCAATACTTCTTTGGCTTTTGCCTACTTCTTCGCCTTTTGCCATGCCTTGCTTCATGCCTTCTTCCATGCCTTTTTCCATGCCTTCTTCCATTCCTTTCTGGTACCTGTCATCCAGGAGGGTTCTTTCAACACTTACCGAATCCCAGAATTTGTCGTAGGCTCTAAGTTCGGCATCTGTAAAGCCGGAGTTTTTCAACTCTTCTGTTGTCGGCAGATATTGTTGCTGTTGTATCAGTTCATCTTCATTGAGTGACTGAAGGGTATTCAGAAGGTTTTTCAATCGATCGGGATGATTGCCGAATATCTTCTTGAACGTGAGGTCTGCCTTAGGGTCTAAGTACTTCATAACCTTTCTGTTTTAAAATGATACCGCAAAGTTACGATTTTATTTTCATATCAGCAAGAGATTTCTGATAAAAATTAAGAAAAAGCCCCCAGGCATCAAATGTGCTGCCTGGGGGTACGATAGAGAATCAGGGGCTAGTCTGCCCAAATTCCCTTATTGGTTGGATTATCCCAGAAATCCTTCACATTTTCATCGCTGTAATCCTCTTCTGCCGCTTTCTGGATAACAGAGCCGGCGAGGATGGCTGTGGTTTCCATTTCCATGACGCTAACCACTGGCTTGATATATCTTTTCTTTTTCATATCTATTTTTATTACTATTTTTTATTACTTGATGATAACCTTCATGGTCTTGCCGCCACGCTTTACGATGTTCACACCCTTCTGCAAATCCTGGAGGCGACGGCCCTGGAGGTCGTAGTATTCAGCCTTGCTATCTGCTGTAGTCTCCAACTGCTCGATGGCTGTGGTGCTGCCGCCGACGCTGATGCTGAACATTCTGGCACCAGCTGCAGGAGCAGAAGAATTATCTACCATGTAAGCACGGAAAGGCTTGCTGCCCACAGACTCTGTTGTTGTTTTATCCAACAGTTTGGCTGGGTTCATCAACTTGGAGCCCTTCACGATGTAGCAGTTGTTATCAGCATCCTTGCTGAACTCCTTCTGGGTATAGAGTCCCTGGAGCTGATAGTTGCCATTATCTGCCTTTGAGGTCTGAACATCTTTAGCAATCGCCTTATAGGTTTCAGAGAAGCTGAACGAGGTGACTCCTTCGTTCATCTTGATGATAACAGGAGTACCAGCCTCAATCCTTGTCTCTATCTCTTCGAGTTCTACAGTTTCTGTAGCATCATCAGCTGAGAGAAGCTTGAAGGCACGGAAGTTCTTGTCGGCGAGAGATACCTCGAATGGCAGGCAGAGCGTTGCCCAAGTGGTGCCAGCCTTAACAGGGCGGCTATAAGATGCAGCCTTGGCTGTGAATGGCTCGTAAGCCACGAAGTCCTTGCCATCGTCAAGAACGAGATTATCCGTAGTAAGAGTTTTTCCCGCTGCTCCTATCTTCTCATCGCCATTCTTGCCTACCAGCTTGGTGAAGTAGCCAGTCTTGTAATTGGCGAATTTGTAGTTGGTCATGCTCTTGTTATATCCTATTGCCCCTTTGAGTTTTATGCAATCAAAGAACAAGCTATAAGTTTTATTGGTTATATTGGTTATTACAAACTCATCGCTAACGTAGATGGTTGTAAGAGATTTGCAGCCAAAGAACATATCGTACATATTCGTCACATTCGCAGTATTGAAATGAGTGAGGTCGAGTTCTGTGAGATTTGAGCAGCCAGAGAACATACCGTTCATGCTTGTTACATTCTCGGTATTAAGATTCTCTATGCCTTTTATTTGCTTCAGATTTTCGAAACCCTGGAACCACGCATAACAACTCTTAGGTCTTGCATTGGCAAACGAAGCATCGAACACAACTAGGTTAATGTTATTGTTGGGAGTGTTCCATTTTGGTTGATTCTTGCCACTATTGAGTTCATACTCATTTTCGCCCAAAGTCTTCTTGTATCCACAACGGAAAGTCAGCGTGCCGTCAGCAAATTTCACCCAAGGGCGGTTATCATAAGCCTTGTCACGGAAGTATCCGCCGGCTGTCTTGGCATAGGTCTTATCGCTTGGTTTATCTGATGTCCAATCGATGTCACCGGAGAGAGAGCTACAATTCGAAAACATGCATCTGCTGGATATCACATCATCAGTGACAAACTTGTCTGATACGTAAATTTCCTTCAACATTTTGCAGCCAAAGAACATATTGTCCATATCCGTCACTTTAGCGGTATTGAAATTAGTAACATCAAGCGAGGTGAGTTTATCGCACTTACAAAACATATCGCGCATACTCGTTACATTCGCAGTATTGAAATTAGTAACATCAAGCGAGGTGAGACCTCTGCAAGCATAAAACATACTGGTCATATCCTTCACGTTCGCTGTATTGAAATGTGTAACATCAAGCGAGGTGAGACTTGTACGACCAAACATAGCGAGCATATTCGTTACATTAGCGGTATTGAAATTAGTAACGTCAAGCGAGGAGAGACCTTTGCAATACTCAAACATATACTTCATATTCTTCACGTTCGCTGTATTGAAATGTGTAACATCGAGTTCTGCGAGTTTATTGCAAGAACTAAACATATAAGCCATACTCGTTACATTCTCGGTATTAAGATTCTCTATGCCTTCTATTTTCATCAGTTCGGAGAAATTTTTGAACCACGCATAACAACTCGTAGGTCTTGCATTGGCAAACGAGGCTTCGAATACAACTTTGGAAATGTTTTTTGGGTTAGTGTTCCATGCTGGCGGATTCTCGCCACTATTGAGTGCATACTCATTTTCGCCCAAAGTCTTCCTGTATCCACAACGGAAAGTCAGCGTGCCGTCTGCATATTTCACCCAAGGGCGGTTATAATAAGCCTTGTCACGGAAGTATCCGCCATCTATCTTGGCATAGGTCTTATCGACTGCTTTATCTGACCAATCGATGTCACCGGAGAGAGAGCTACAATTCAAAAACATGTTTTCACTTTTTGTCACAGCAGCAGTTTTGAATTTGTCTGACGCATAGATAGTCTTCAAGTTGGAACAGTAACTGAACATTCTGTTCATATTCGTTACTTTCGCAGTATTGAAGTTAGAGAGGTCGAGCGAGGTGAGCTTTTGGCAATGATCGAACAGGAAACTCATATTCGTCACATTCGCTGTATTCAAATATTCCAGACCTGTAATTGTTTCCAACTGAGTGAGGCCTTCAAAGAAATAGTTTAAAGTAGTTGGAGTGAATGTTTTGAAACTCTCATTGATAACAATGTGCTTGATATTCTGTTGATAAGAATAACCGAACATTCCTAACACCGGCGTACCATCTTTCACCCATTTACTTTCACTATCGCTTGGAAGGCTTTCACCCTCATATTTCTCGAAAGTCAAGGTTTTGGTGTCGGAATCATACGTTGCTATGTACTTAGAACTGGAAGCTGCCTTCTGCGCAACCATGCGGGCAGGCAGAAACAACAACATGAGCAATATCATTGGGAAGAACAGGGCGAATCTTCGGAGCATAGCTCTTCCCATCAAAGAATGACCGCAGTGCGACCCATTGGATTGATTGATAAAATGATTCATAAAAACTATTTTTATTTAACTAAACTTTCGCATGTGACTTCCCCACACGCCCTGAAAGGGCAGAAGCTCCTAGCCCAGGGCAACACCCTGGGTAAT
>ENA-OPSQ01000114-OPSQ01000114.1-human-gut-metagenome-genome-assembly--contig:-NODE-114-length-70410-cov-19.305124_pt1 | contig 70410 bp, 58 predicted proteins | sample MGYA00241456_ERZ501904 | MGnify/ENA primary metagenome ERZ501904 (study PRJEB25962, sample SAMEA2042452) | human gut metagenome | biome: human gut; feature: human-associated habitat; material: faeces...
GATAACCAGTAAACTTTCCTCATTCTTCTCTCAAACACTTTTTATATGTACTTTCTTAGAGAAAAACACTATATTTGCACCATGAAAGAATTATTAGAAACCATACCAAGGATAGAATTAGCCCTGATCATCATCGGGGTGTTTGTACTCATATTAGGTATTATCTTGGGATATGCCATGATACATGAGTACAGGATGTATCTTGAGAATCATTGGAAGGCTCGCTATAGCTTTCGTGACTTCATCAAGAGAGAACGCTTTTATATCTATTTGCTGTTGGCATCCATATTTATCTTCCTGACAAACCTCTTGTATTTCCTGGAGTGAGTTTCGGATAGAATGGATGAATTAGCTTTATGGTGGATACCTGTCTTGTAATTGGAGACAGATCCTTACCTTTACGATAAAAAACAAATGAATGATATGGCAAATTATTTGACAACAAAGAATCGACTGCTGGTTGCAATGCTTGCATTTATTCTACCTTTTTCTTTTGCGAAAGCAGAAGTAAAAGAAGATGGAAAGACCGGTCAGCAAGGCTGGTATGTAGGAGTAGAGGGTGGAATGCCTTTCGGTTTCTCTACTTTCTCAAGTTTCGGACACGACAAGACGCACCTCGGTTGGGCTGCTGGCTTATATGGGGGCTATCGTTTCAACTCCATATTCTCGGCTGAGTTATCAGCCAAGTATGGAGAGATGAACTTGTCTGCACAAGACTGCTGCGTAGAACGTAACTATTGGTTGGGTAGCGACGGCGTGCTTTACAAGGCAGGTGTCTTAGGCATGGACAGTTGGGAATATGCCAATCTGAAAAGCCATGTCAGAATGGGACAATATGGGGCAAGAGTGAATATCAGTCTCCTTGGGTTGTTCCATAAAACAGCTAACAGCCGATGGGATTTGGCAGTTTCACCTCATATATACGCTGTAACTACCAAGGCTGATATTCAGACTATAGCCGATGAAGCCAAAGTGATGAAAGGTTCAACCAACTGGCATTTGGGTTATGGCGCAGACTTGCAGGTGGGTTATCAACTGACCTCATGCCTGAAATTGGGCATCTATTCCGGTCTGCCCCGTCTTACTGGAGAACGTATGGACGGAATGCCAGAACATCTGCATAAGAACAACTTTGTTTGGGAAAGTGGAGTAAGATTGGGGATAAACCTCTCTAAAAAGAAGAACAAGGTAGCAGAAACTCCATCAGTTCCACAAAATGAAGTTCTACAACAAGAACCAACTTCTTCGGAGAATGTCAATCAGAATGAAACAGTGGATAAGGCAGAAACAAAAGTTGCAGAACAAGACATAAAAGAATCTGCAAAGGTGACTTTCCCTGTCATATATTTCACCTTCAATAGTATCGACATCAAACAGAATGAAGAGACTAAATTGAATGCTATTCTCAAGACATTGAAAGAGAATCCGAACATGAAGGTGACAGTAACAGGTTGGAGTGACACAAAAGGCAGCGTGGCTGTCAATAAACGTATATCTCGCCAGCGTGCAGAAACCGTAAAAACTTGGCTTGTGAAGAATGGCATAGAGGCAAGTCGCATTACTGCAATAGGAAATGGCAGCGATGACACCCAAGATGCGGATAAGGCTCGCCGAGTAGAGACTAAAGACAATAATAAGTAACCCATAAAACAAGATAGAAAAATGAAAGCAAAAAGAAGATTTAATATTTGGTTATGGGTGCTGTTATGCGTCCCATGCCTGTTGGCAAGTTGTGACCATGATGTTCATGATGGTGAGGATGAGGGTGGCTTGTCAGTATCGCTCACTTGGGCAGATGAAGCCGACCAAGGTACGGAAGTGAAGGATGTGAAGCTCTGGATATTCAATGCCGATGACGGCTCGCTTGTAGAGGAAAAACATGGCGGCAGTGCACAGGAGTTGGCAAGCCAACGCTTCGCTCTTCCTGAAGGGCATTATCAGATATTGGCTATTACCAATCTCATAGAGCCATTCTTCACCACTGACCAGACCAGGGCTTTGACTAACTGGAACAATATCCAGATAGGTTTGACCAATCCTAAGGATGTGAAGCATAATGCCTATTTCGGAGTTGCCGATGTGAAGATAGATAACAAGGAAGGCAGCTATGTGGTGCAAAACCCTATGAAGAGCGTGCTTTCGGAACTGACCATCATCATAGAGAATGTACCTAAAGGTACAGAGATGAGTGGCAAGGCATTAGATGCAGCCTGGTGTCTGTTCCCTACACAGAAGAATAGTGATGGAGAATATGGATTGCCGAGCATAGATCCAACGGAAGTGGAAATGCCTACTATCTTGGCTACTGAGTCAACTTTGCAATCAGAAGTCATCCGGCTGATGCCGACCATACAGGGAAGCCCCGCCTCTCATATCTATCTCCGACTCTTGCTGCCTGACGAGACCTTGCAAGAGTATGACATCACCACTCCGGCGATGAAGGTTGGAGGAAAGTATGAGTTGCGACTCAACTACAACCAAATGCAGCCAAAGATGAATCTGGAAGCTACCATCAACGGTTGGACGAACCTCAACAATGAAGTAGAAATCAAATAATAATAATAACTTTTAAAACGTTTTGTAATATGAAAAAGATGACAAAGCTTTTCGCCCTTGCACTCTTGGCTGGTGCAATGGTTTCATGCAGTACAGAAGACACCGCACCTTCTATCCAGAATGGTAAGGTTGCCGTACAGTTTACTGGTGGTATCAGCGTAAACACCCGTGCTGCGGGTGTAGCTTGGGCTGATGGTGACAAGATAGGTATCTTCATGACAGATACCAAACAGCCTCTCTCGGCAGATGCAATCAGTGAGGGAGTTGACAATGTTTGCTATCAGTCAAATGGAAGTATAGCCTTTTCACCTATTTCTGGAGGTAAGACTATTTTCTTCCCGATAGATGGAGATGTGGACTTCTATTCTTACTATCCACAGACCACTGTCAATGACTACAAGGTAGCACTTGATGTAACAGACCAAGGGAAACAAGAAACTATCGACTTCATGTATGCCAAGACAGAAGGCTGCAACAAAGCTACGCCACAGGTTGACTTGAAGTTCTTCCATAAGTTAAGCAATCTTATTTTGGATGTTCAACCAGGTAACGGTCTCACGCAAGAAGACCTTAAGAAAATGACTGTGACAGTGAAAGGTCAGAATACCAAAGCCACTTTCAATCTTGCGGATGGGACTATCTCTGGTGAAGAAACTCCTGCGGACATCACGATGAAAACTACCGAAGCTGGCAAGCTGTATGAGGCAATCCTGCTCCCTACAGAAGAAGCAAGCCGAGTGATAGAGTTTGACCTCAAGAATGGTTACGACGCTCCTTTTGTATGGACAATGCCTGTAAAACTTGAGGGTGGCAAAAGATACCACTATACAGTAGTAAAATTGAGTCGTTCTGCCGTAGATATTTCTGGAACCATTAAGTCTTGGACAGAGGCAGGAGACAATAATGAACATATAGCACAATAACAACTCTTAAATAACAAGATATATGAAGAAATTTAGATTCTTATACATTGCTGCCGCAGCATTGCTGTTTGCAGCTTGCGCTAACGAAGAAGACGGTATCGGCAACAATGGTCCTGTTGCTGCTACCGTACAGGCGGACATTTCCAACAATATCAAAACCCGTGGAACTGCAGACAACAACAGCTGGACAGCAGGCAATGCCATTGGCGTAAATGTCACATCAACAGGCAATACAACAGGAGACAACAAAAAGTATGTAACAACAAATGGGGATGGTACTTTTGAAGCTGCTGACAATAACAACATCATCTATTTCAAGGACAACAAAGAGACAACATTTAGTGCATACTATCCTTATAGCAAATTCTTAACTGATGGTAAAATGAATTGGAATATTGCTGAGGTAGAAGCAAACCAACCTTGTAAGGCTGATGTACTTTTTGCCTCAGGGGCTACTGCAAGTAAAGCATCTCCAACTGTGAATTTTACAGATGCAGAACATCGCTTTAAGCATTGTATGAGTTTGGTTGAATTCAAAATTAAGCCAGGGCAGGGTGTCAAATATAACAATTATAAATTCAATAGCTTGAATATGAAAGGAATATTTACAAGCGGTAAATTTGACACAAGAACAGGTTCGGTTGAAACTGCTGGTGACAGAGCTACTCTTACTCGTGTTTTTAATGATGTACCTTTTGAAAGCGAAGAAAGTTTTGCTTATATCATGTTGCCGCAAAGCCTTGAAAGCAATAAAATGGATATAGAGATTTACTTGTTGTTGAATGATAGCGAAGTAAAATACACAACCCCTATAACACCATCCACCAATGGACAATTTGAAGGTGGCAAAAAATATACATACAACATAACTGTTAAAAATACGGGGATTACTATAGAAAAAGCTAATATAGTTCCTTGGGAAAATGGTGATTCAAGTGATTTAGACGCAGATATAGCTTTGTAATGATAAATAAGGTACTGAAAATAGGGAATACAGGGTTAGTGAGCTTGGCAGCTCACTAACCCACTAACAATAAAAAACTGAAGATTATGAAGACGATAAAACAAAGAATTTCCTATGCGGTTATGGGCCTTATGGCTATGGGCTTTACAGCATGTACGCAAAATGAAGATATGGCTCCTACGCTGAAAGGGCAGGAAATCAATGCTACTTTCTCTGTTGGAGGTATGCAGACTCGTGTCAATACATTGGGACACGGTAACAATTGGGAGAATGAGAACCTAATAAGTGTACTGCAAATTTTCGGTGATGAAGATACTAGAACTGGTGAATATAAATATGTGGAAGAAAATGGGTTATACCATTGGGAACCTATCAGAAGACTTCGCTGGGAAAAAGTGGGAAGATGCGAATTGATTGCTTGGTATCCTTCTGATATGGCCAATTTTCCTATCTATAATTTGCATACAGACCAAAGTGATGAGACTCAGTTGAAAGCTGCAGATTTAATAAACGGATGTTGGTACGATGTCCCTAAAGATTATGTAGATATTCCTATGAAGCATCGCATGTCGCTGGTCACGATAGTATATCATGTTGGAACTGCGGATTATCCTGATATGGATATTAGTGAACCACAAGTGTATTCAAAAAACAACAGTGTTAGATTTTTTAGAGCCCCAGACCATGGGCAATTAGTAATGGGTACACCTTCTGGTAATCCTGATTGGGTTAAAGCCTGTAAGCATGACGATGGTATGTTTTCTGCAATCGTTATCCCTGGTTCATACAAAGCTGGCGAGATTTTCGTGAAATTCAAGATAGGCGACCAAAACTTCCATGCAAAAATGAGGTCAAATACGGAGTTTCAAGAGGGCCATCGCTACACCTACAAACTCGATGTCGGAATAGACAAAGTGGAACTAACCCGAATCAGCGTAAATAATATGACTGGTTGGACAAATGAAGAAGAACTCAAATAAACAATGGAGGATATAACTATGCGCAAGATATTTCAATACATCATGCTGGCAGTCGTTACTATAGTAATGGCGTCATGCACAAGTGATATAGCAGAAACAATCACAACAGCAGGCAAGAGCAACGTACAGTTGGTTGTTAGTGAATTTCCGGCATTCGGAGATTCACAGACTCGTGCTATTGGTACACCTGATGAAGGCAAGACTTCATGGGCAGAAGGAGATGAGTTGCTTCTGGAGATGACCAGTAAGACTTTTGGGACTAAGTATGCTGCTTTTACATATAATGGCAGTAGCTGGGAATTGACAAGTGGCGAGTTGTCTTATAAAGAAGACGAAGTGCCAACCTTTCCTCATGTATATTATGCCCCTAATTACAAATGGGAAGCCGGCAAATTAGTTTTGAAAGAAGGTAAGGTTGCAGGAACGGATGAATATATCGAGGGAAAAGCCAATATCACCCCTAATGGTGAGGGTATAAATGTATCTTTTGCCGAGGCAACACGCAACTATTCCCGCTTGCGCATTGCAACTATGCCAAATAAGCCAATAACAGTTGCCATCAGTAAATACACTCCTGCGGGCAGCAGCGATATGAAATGGGATCAAAATTATGCCCTTACTTCTGATGAAAAGGGCAATGCCTATTTATATGGTAATTTTGTAACAAATTCCAGAGTCGATGTGAAATATGGGGAAGCTCCTTTGGCAACTCATAAATTCTCGCAAGCAACAGTAAATGCTAAGAGTTATGCACTGGATGCTACTGTTGTTTCGCTGACTGACGAAGGTATCACTTACGATCAAATTGTGGAAGACGTCAAGAAGGAATTGGATGCGGGCAAGACTTACATCAATATCATTCTTGCTCCCGATGTGGATGAAGAAACATTGGAAGCAATACATATCGGACTTCTAGAAGGAGAAGCAAAGGATTGGAGTATAAACCTTACTTTGATAGGATGTAAGAAGATTCCTTCAAGAGGATTTTTGCATTTTGACATGCTGAAATCCATAGCCCTCCCAGATGTTACAGAAATCGGGGAAAATGCTTTTTCAGATTGTTCAGGGCTTCAAAAAGTAGTTTTAGGCAATCTTACAAAAGTATATGGTAATGTCAGAAATAATGGTATCTTTGATGGTTGTGAAACCCGGTTCATCGATTTGGTTTTGTCAAAAGACCAGAAAGCTATGAATGATGGCGAAGCCGAAGGTAGGTATTGTTGGACTGCTGATATTATTACAGATTATGATCTTAGTGATGAACATGTCAGCAAAAAATTCCTTGGGTATGAATTTAAGTCCATAACGTGTAGATATAAATTTGAATAATAAAGTAGATTGTTTAACTCCTAAGCTGGGCAAGGAGTATAAGTTGCTCAGCAACATATATTCACCCGCACTTCACGGGAAAACGACAAGGGTCTATATGCCACGATGAGAGGTGGGCGTATAGACCCTTCATCGTGTCTTGATACCTGTTGGGTGGATGATATGGCAGTGTGGTGGTTTCGTGCTACCTGTTTTCATGGTTTGAAGTACCTTTGCGTCAATCGTGAGGTGCTCAAAACAAAATCGTTATGAAAACAGAAATGAAAGCATCAAACGAGTGTTTGTACCCTACCGATGTATTCTTGATTAGTTGTGGCATGGGATGGCTATCCTTTATCTTATAAAATACGGGAATCCAAACTTTTCCCGAAACTTTTCTCCCGTTTTCTTTGCGTTTTCAAAATAAAAGCTTATCTTTGCAACCAACAAGAAGTAGAACTTTAAAATGAATAAGTATGGCTTTAAAAATTAAAACTCGTGAAGAAGCAATTGCTGTATTACGAGATATGGTTAGACGCAAAAAAGAAATGGAAGCAAAGGCTCAAATAGACTTTGCTAAAGCACGAGAGGAGGCTGCAGACTGTTATGCATGCCTTTAACTTAACTCGCCTCAATTTTCATTCAACTTGGTTGGCAAGGGTCTATATACCACGATGAACAGGTGGCGTATAGACCCTTGATTATATGGTGATATTCGTAATCTACATCTCCGCTTTCTGTTTTTTATGAATTGCTCAGATTCTTAATGATTTCCAAAGACAGCTGGGTAGCTTTGGCAACCTGTTCGGCAGAAAGTCCCATTGCCAGCAATCGTTGTGCTGTTTCTGTGTTGGCCTCATGTTTGCCTTCTGCCTTACCTTTTTCCATGCCTTCAGCAATTCCTTCTTCCTTACCTTTTTCCTTACCTTTCTGGTAGCTGTCATCAATGAGGGTTCTTTCAACGCTTACGGAATCCCAAAACTTGTCGTAGGCTCTGAGTTCGGCATCCGAGAAACCGGAAATCTCCAGCTCCTCTACGGCTTTTCCAATCTCTGGGTCATTGAGCAAGTCGGAAGGAATATCCTTCGTATTGGAATTAATTTCCGTGAGGAAACGGAGCCATAATACCATCATGCGCTTGTCGGCAATGGAATGAGGAGTGAACTTAGGGAGTTCAATGAAGGTGAAATGCAAGCCTTCGATGACCTTATTGCTGTCCTTATCGTGCACGATGCGGTAGTTGTGGATGAAATCCGGAGTATCATGCGCAAAGATATCATTTATCAGGTTGAGAGAATACACTGGTTGGAGTTCGCTGTATTTTCCGCCCTTTTTAGCCTGACTCACATAGAGCTTGGATGCATTGAACAGTACTCGCTGCTGAAAAGCATCAGACCATTCCATCTGCATTTCCACGCAGAACTTCCTGCCTCTGACATCTGTGCAGAGTACATCCACAATGGTGTTTTTGCCCCCTTCGAGCTGGGGCACAAGTTCTGTAGGCAGATACTTTATCTCGTGTATCTGCTCTTCTTCGCTGAGTGGCAGGAGTGCGTTCAGAAGGCTGATCAGTCTTTTAGGGTGATTGCCGAATATCTTCTTGAACGTGAGGTCTGCCTTAGGATCTAAGTACTTCATAACCATCTGTTTTAAAATTCTCAAGCGCAAAGTTACGACTTTATTTTCATATCTGCAAGGGATTTCTGGGAAAAGTTACGGAAAAAGTGAGAGATTGCGTTTTTTATGTAACAGGACAAGGGTCTATATGCCACGATGAAAAGGTGGCGTATAGCCCCTTGATTATATGGTGATATTTGTAATCTACATCTCCGCTTTCTGTTTTTTATGAATTGCTCAGATTCTTAATGATTTCCAAAGACAGCTGGGTAGCTTTGGCTACTTGTTCGGCAGAAAGTCCCATTGCCAGCATATTCTTTGCTATATCCAGGGCTTTCTGGTTCATTCCTAATTCCATACATATTTTCCTCCCTAGTTCTATACCCTCCGCAAGACCTTCTTGCTTCGCCGTATCAATGCTGTTCTTGATATCCCGATATGCCATCTTACTTGCTTCATACTCCCTCATTTCCTGAGGTGTGAACTTGGCAATCTCGGCTTCCTCAAAGAGACGGTCGAAAACCTTGTCGCACAACTCCTTTGGGCGTTGGGTAAGTTTATAGAGGTTCTTCAGCGCATAAAGCCACTTCTCGTAGAGCGTTTCCAATTCTCCTAGTGTCTTATTGAATTTAGCTAGTACTACATAGATAAACTCCTGCTTGTCGTAGGAAATCTTGTGGGTAGCGGTATTGCACAACTGTACATGATGGCGGGTTTTCTCCTTGTCGAAGGCATCCTCATACATGTTGAAATTGAGCAGCGCTACAGTATAGACATGATTGATCTTGAAATCCCAGTCATTCCCCTTGGGTGCCTGTTCACGGATAGGGAAGGTTGAGTAGAAAAGGGCGCGGTCCTTGAAATACGTCTGGTAGGCATTCTGCATTTCTACGATGAACTTCTCGCCGTTTTCGCCCTCGCAATATACATCAAAGATGGCTCTGCGGTCGGTATAGACATCTCCCACATGCTCCGGGTTCAGATACGATACGTCCTTCACAACCTGTTTGCCATTAAACAAGCTGTTGAGGAAGCAAATGAGCAAATCCTTGTTCATTGCTGTTCCGAAAATTCGCTTGAAACCAAAGTCGGTCAGCAAGCTGATATATCTTTCTTCTACCTGCTTCATAACCATCTGTTTTAAAATTCTATAGCGCAAAGTTACGGTTTTATTTTCATATCTGCAAGAGATTTCTGGGAAAAGTTGCTGAAAAAGTTAGGAACCCACATATTTTATGTTATAAGGTAAATATATGTGTAAATCTGTGACAAGGGTCTATATACCACGATGAAAAGGTGGCATATAGACCCTTGATTATATGGTGATATTCATAATCTACCTGGCATCAAACCAAAGTAGTCATTTTCAGAAAATCTCGCAGATGAATGTGCTTAATGCCATCAATATTGGTTTGACCATAAAGCCTATCCATAGAAATCACGTATTTGGGATGACTGTCTTTTATCAATTTCAAATTGCCGAATTCACGCTCTACCGTTTCCTCAGAAGCCAGCAGATAGGTAACTTGCACATACGCCACACTATCCGCTTTCTCGGCAACAAAATCAATCTCAGCCTTATACATCTGACCAACATATACTTTATATCCCATCCTGCACAAATGGATATATACAGCGTTCTCCATCACCTTTTCGATATCAAAACGCCTGTTGCCACCTATAATATGATTCCTGATTCCCAGGTCTTCGAAATAGAACTTGTCGCCTAACTCGAAAAGTCGCTTGCCATGAATGTCGTATCTGTTAACTCGATCGATAATAAAAGCATTGCTTAAATACTCCAAATACGTGAGAATCATCTTGGCAGACGTTTCGGTGTTCTGGCTTTTCAGAAATTTTACAATACTCGTTGCTGAGAATTGTTTACCGATATTATCGCTCACAAACTTCAGCAGCGTTCGCAACAATGGTATGTTTCTGATGTTTTCTCGCTCTATGATATCACGAAGTACTATCGTATTATACACATTGTCAAGATAATCTTCTACCAAATCGGTATTTTCCAACCCTAAATTGCGCAACTGAGGGAGCCCGCCATACTGCAGATACAGGTTCAAGGAAGCATCATCATCCTTCAGTTCATGGAACGTCAGAAACTCTTCATAGCAGAGTCCTCTAATGCGATAAGCAATATATCTGCCTCTCAGGCGAGTTGCCAGTTCGCCCGAAAGCATCTTGGCGTTGCTGCCGGTAATCATAATCTGGCAGGTATCATCCGATTGGATACTGAGGAGTGCTTTCTCGAAATCAGAAATCTCCTGCACCTCATCAATAAACAGATAGTTTTCCTTACCCTCAACGATGTTGGCTGCTACATAAGCCTCCAGATCCTGATAGTTGGCTATCATATCAAATGAGGTTTTCTCCTTATCTATATAGATAACGTGATTTCCTTCATTCTCAGCGATGTGATTATAAATTCGCCGCATCACACAACTCTTGCCGACACGCCTCTGGCCCGTCAATGCAATCATCATTCCACGTCCAAACATGCGTTCGATACGATTGGAATACCCTAGTCTTTCTAATATTTTTTGTTTCATACGAGTAAAACTTTTCGCAAAGATACTTTTTTTGTTTCACATAAGTAACAAAAATGATAGATTTTTTGTTTTTATTACTTATAATTAACAGGTTTGGTACACATTGCACCTCACGAGAAACGACAAGGGTCTATATGCCACGATGAACAGGTGGCGTATAATTAGTCTTTGATGATAATTACTTTTGTTCATATTAGATTATAGGTTAAATAGTTATTTCTCTACGTTTTAATGGTTCCAATATCTGGAATTATACGATTGCTGGCATATGCCGGCAACCTTGCTGGCAGCTGCCGACATCGTTGCTGCCATATGCCAGCAACCCTGCTGGCGTATGCCGGCAATCAGATTTATCTGATTCTTTGAGCCAATAGATATGTTATCTCTGATGATATCATCTATGAGTTGAAGTACGGTAAACAAGCGTTTCTTAGCTCTTTAAGATACTTATCACTATTTACTACAGATACTTTTATTTATCAATGCATCTGACTGAAGATACATAAAAAAACTCCTGAAGTTTGTTTTAAACAACTTCAGGAGTTTGATTATTATGTATTGATAGTTTATTTCAATAACTTTTTATAGTCCTTGTCAAATCCTTGAGGATGACGTCCGATGAAAAGAACATTGAGCAAGCAGTTGGCTGCCAGTTCTACATCATTGAGATCAGCGCCTTTGCCTTTTTTGACTTCCTTTCCCAGGCATACATCCCATGTGGACTGGAAACAGCTATCATTTGCTCCAACAAACATATCATTTGAGTTGGGATCTTCCATCAGTTCAAACTTGATAACCTTTTTGGATGTGATAGGTTGGATATTGCAAAGCATATCGAATGCTTTTTCAAAAATATCGCGATGCAACTGTGCATTTGGAAACATCACATTGACTGTTGGAAATATCTCTTCAAATTCAAACGACTGCAATAGCTGGTAGAGTTTCATATGCTTATACCTTATTATATATATAACATTCAGTTTATCAACTCTCGTTGTGAAGACTAGAACTTAGCCATCTTGATAGCATCTATAGCACACTCGTCACCCTTGTTACCTAACTTGCCGCCGCTACGATCCTTAGCTTGCTGCAGATCGTTGGTAGTCAAGAGACCATAGATAACAGGAATTTCCTGAGTAGCATTCAGACGGGCAATACCATAGGTAACACCCTCGCAGATGTAATCGAAGTGAGGAGTTTCACCACGTATCACACTACCTAAAATGATGACTGCATCATAGCCGCCATTCAAAACCATTTGATGGGCTCCATAGATAAGCTCAAAGCTGCCTGGAACAGTTTTCACATGGATATTCTCAGTGAGTGCTCCATGTTTTTCGAGTGTTTTTACTGCTCCGTCGAGCAAAGCGCCCGTTATCTCAGGATTCCATTCTGCTACAACGATACCAAAGCACATGTTGCTGGCGTCTGGTATTTTAGTAAAGTCGTATTCAGATAAATTATGAAGTGCTGTTGCCATATTGATTTCGAATTGTTATCAGTACAGATTAGTTAGAAGCGCGCTCGATGTACTTGTCGATTTCGCCACCCTGTACGAGCATAGCGTTAACATACTTCTTCTTAGCATCCTGATAAAGCTTCAAAGCTTCGTCTTTCTTACCCTGGCTTTCGAGAATCTCGCCTGCCTTGATAATGAATGTAGGAGAAAGACTGTTGTTTGTACCATCTTCGGCCTTGCTGTCAGCCATAGAAGCAGCCTTCTTGAAAGCATCTACAGCCTTGTCGAGCTGGTTGAGATGCGCATAAGCATCACCTAAGGCAGCTTCAGCAGCAGGACTGATCATCTGGTCGTCTTCTGAAGAGAAAGATTCCAGACTCTTCTGAGCTTCTGCCCATTTGCCGAGGTTTGCATAGCAAAGACCAGCATAGAGGTTTGCCAGGTTACCTGCATCTGTGCTGCTGTATTCGTCAGCAATCTTAGTAAAACCTACATAGCCAGCGCCATCACCCTTCAATGCCTGCTCATACATCTGGTTAGCAAAGTAGGTCTGACCCTTAGCAAGCATAGTGCTAGCCTTGTCCTCACGAGGACCTGAGATCTGAGATACATAACCGAATACACCTGCAATGATAACAATGATAGCTACTACTGCAATGATAATTGCCTTCTTGTACTTCAAGAAGAAGGCCTCACGAATGTTTAGGCTCTCTGTTTCCTGAGCCTGTACGTTGTTGTTTGCCATTTTTATTTTGCTTTTTTATTATTCTATACTTTTTAGTTTCTGGTTTTGGGGCAATCTGTTCAATAGAAAGTTAGCTTTCAAATTGTGGAATGCCGCTAAACTTCTGCAAATTTACTCAATTTTATTCAATTATTGAAATTTCTAGCCTATTTTTTTTGTTTTTTCCTCTTTTTCTGCTAACTTTGCACTATAAAAGCAGAAAAGAGACTATGATTTTAAAGAATATTTCCATTATTAACTTTAAAAATATAAAGAGCGCCAATCTGGAGTTGTCGCCCAAAATCAATTGTCTGATAGGACATAATGGCATGGGAAAGACTAATTTCCTTGATGCCATCTACTATCTCTCTTTCTGTAGGAGTGCCTATAATTCTATCGATTCCCAGATTATTACTCATGATGAGCCTTTCTTTATGCTGGAGGGAAATTATGATAATGATAAGGGGGAGATAGAGAATGTTTACTGTGGCATGAAACGGGGTACCAAGAAGCATTTCAAGAGAAACAAGAAGGAGTATAAGCGTCTTTCGCAACATATTGGGCTTATCCCTCTGATTCTGGTTTCTCCTTCTGATGTTTCTCTGATAGAAGGGGGAAGTGAAGAGCGCAGAAAACTGATGGATGTGGTCATCTCTCAGTATGATTACTCTTATATAGAGGCTTTATCCAACTATAATAAGGCTTTGCAACATAGAAATGCTTTGCTGAAAATGGAGGAGGAGCCTGATATTACGCTGATGGAACTTTGGGAGCAGCAGATGGCGAGTAATGGTGAATTGCTGTACCAGAAACGGCAGGCTTTCGTTGACGAACTGGTTCCGCTGTTTCAGCTGATTTATCAGCAGATTTCGGGTGATAAGGAGCAGGTCCGTCTTCACTATGTTTCTCATTGCCAGAGAGGTCCTTTGCTGGATGTTATCCAGCGCGACCGGTTTAAGGATCGTGCTGTAGGGTATTCTCTGCATGGTGTTCACCGAGATGATCTGGAGTTTTTGCTTGGTGATTATCCGATGAAGAGAGAGGGAAGTCAGGGACAGAACAAAACTTTTGTGATTGCCCTGAAACTGGCTCAATTTACATTCCTGCAGCGCACGAGTTCCAATACACTTCCTTTGCTCCTCTTAGATGATATCTTCGATAAGTTGGATGCACAGCGGGTTGAGGCTATTGTGAAACTGGTTGCCGGTGACCATTTCGGACAGATCTTTATTACGGATACGAACCGTGATCATTTGGATAAGATTCTCCAGAACATGCAGGGAGATCATACGATATTCTATGTAGAGAATGGGGAAATAATAAAGTAATTCAAGTTTCGCAAGTGGTTCAAGTACGGGCTGAAGGCCCAAAAGCTCCTAGCCCAGGGCATCGCCCTGGGTATAATGGCAATCAGCAAGGCGCCCTGTAAGGGCAAAAGCTTTATGTTTTGTCTGGAGTTTTAAAGCTTTTGCCCTTACAGGGCGACAGGTTTGCGTCCATAATAACCCAGGGCGATGCCCTGGGCTAGGAGCTTCTGCCCTTTCAGGGCGTGTGGGGCTTACTTGCGAAACTTCAGTAAAGTAGAAAACTAAAGGATTCCCTTAAAATTTTGAGAATATGTTTAGAAGAAAAGTAAAATCTATAGCAGAACTCTTACCCGAATTTCTGAGAAAGGAAGGGTTGGAGACACCTTTGCAGCAGAAACGCCTGATAATGAGTTGGGATTCTGTGGTAGGGGATAATATTGCTGCATATTGTGGTGAGAAGTTTATCAAGAACCAGACTCTCTATGTAAAGATAGAGAATGCTGCATTGAGGGCTGACCTCACGATGAGCCGTGCTACTCTTGTTCACCGTTTGAATGAACAGGTTGGTGCACAGGTTATTGCAGATATACGCTTTTATTAATACTCCGTTCTGATATACTATACTGAACTTTCGCATGTGGTTCAAGAACGGGCTGAAGGCCCAAAAGCTCCTAGCCCAGGGCATCGCCCTGGGTATAATGGCAATCAGTAAGGCGCCCTGTAAGGGCAAAAGCTTTATGTTTTGTCTGGAGTTTTAAAGCTTTTGCCCTTACAGGGCGACAGGTTTGCGCCCGTAATAACCCAGGGCGATGCCCTGGGCTAGGAGCTTCTGCCCTTTCAGGGCGTGTGGGGCAAAACTTGCGAAACTTCAGTACTATATGATTTCGTCCATGCATATATCTGTAGGTGTAACAGGAAGGAGTCCTTCCTCTGTTATCTTCTGGAAGTCGAAACAGATGCCTATTTTATATGCATGTGGAATCTGGACAAGAAATCTGTCGTAATAGCCTTTTCCTCTTCCTAACCGGTTGCCTTTCATATCGAAACTCATACCTGGGATTACGGCAAGTTCAATCTCAGGATATTTCTCTTCCGGATAAATCTTGCCTTTCGGTTCAAGTATATGATAGGCTCCTTCCTTCAGGTCTTGAACTCCGGTATATTCTCTCAGTTCCATATTCGTATCGTCCAGCACAACGGGCAGTATCACCCGTTTTCCCCTGGAAACAAGTTGGTCTATATAATGATGGGTGTCCACTTCATCAGGAAGCGAATAGTACATCAGTATGGTTTGGGCATTCTGAAGATGCGGGTTGGAATCTAAACGTGATAATACAGAAAGCGACAGTTCCTCAAGTTGTCTTGAGGAATACTGTCGCTTTCTGTCTTTTATGATTTTTCTTAATTCTTTCTTGTCCATGCGTTAAGCATTTGCTATCATACAATTATTATGGTGTAAGGAAGAATAGTTGTAGGGCGTATTCGCCATAGCTATCTTTTCTTTCTTCGCAGCGCGTTTTTTTGCTGGCTCTGGTTTCTTTGGAAATGCTGCATGGTTCTCAAATACATCCAGCGTCTTTTTGATGACTGGATCATCAAGATTGATGTATTGGGTCCATGCCTGCTCGTCCAACATATTGTAGATGATACGGCTGTCGATGACACGGTCTAATAGTTTGTGTGATTTCTTGATTAAAAGATTTCTACGTTTCAAACCACGTTTATCAGCATAGCTGACAAACTTTTCAACCATGTCCTGACTGTCAAGATAATCGGCAAGTTCCATCATCTCCTTGAAGTTGTTCAACTTCGGACGGTTATCGTCTGTATAAGTGAAGGCAAACTGCAAGATGAGACCACTCATACTAGCCTCCTTGAAATAGGATGTCATGCCGAGCGTATCTTCAGGAACAAAGATGTCTGGGGTGATGCCACCTCCGCCATAGACAATACGGCCGTTACCTGTATGATAAGCTGGTCCTGTATGCTTGATGCTATCCTGTGAGAAGAACTCTCCGTGCTGATATCTGTCAAGCAAGTCTTGCTCATAATCCTTGTCATCGCCCAGCGTATATGGCTTCTGGATGCATCTTCCTGAAGGAGTATAGTAGCGCGCAATGGTCAGACGGATGAGGCTGTGGTCAGGAAATTCTATCTGTTGCTGAACCAGTCCCTTACCAAACGAGCGTCGTCCGATGATGGTAGCACGGTCATTATCCTGCATGGCACCCGCAAAGATTTCTGCAGATGATGCAGAACCTTCATTGATGAGAACTACCATCGGAATCTTCTGGTAGGCACCCTTACCGTCACTCGTATAGTTATGTCTAGGCGATTTGCGTCCCTGTGTGTAAACGATGAGCTTCTTGTCTGGCAAGAATTCGTTAGCCATGTTTACTGCAGCCGTCAGGTAACCACCTGAGTTATCCCGAAGGTCAATACAGAGGTTGGTGAATCCCTGCTGTGAGAGTTTGGCCAGAGCAATCAGCATTTCCGGATAGGTGTTCTCGCCAAAGTTCTTGATACGGATATAGCCAGTTTTATCGTTAAGCATGTAAGCTGCTGTAACACTCTTTGTTGGTATTTCACCTCGGGTTACGGTAAAGGTCTGAACCTTCTTGCTTCCATATCGTATAACTCCGATTTTCACCTTGGTATCCTTTGGACCCTTCAGGCGATGCATAGCCTCCTGATTGGTTACAATCTTTCCTACAAAAGGTTTGCCGTCTACGGCTACAATCTTATCTCCTGCCAAAAGTCCGGCTTTCTCGGCAGGTCCATTCTGTATCACATTCTGTATATGTATTGTATCTTGGCGGATGACAAACTCTACGCCTACACCCGAGAACGAGCCTTTCAGATCGTCGGTGGCTTGAGCAGCGTCTTTAGCACTGATATATACGGAATGTGGATCCAGTTCTGCTAAAATCTGTGGAATAGCCTTATCTACCAGCGAGTCGATGTTCACGGCATCTACATATTGGTCGTCAATAAGATGGAGCAGGTTGTTCAGACGGTTGCTTCCACTATTGATAACGTTGAGGCGATTTCCAGAGAAATGGTTGGAAAAGAATGTTCCGATGATAATACCTATCACAACACAGAATGCCATGATGAATGGCATAAAGCGGTTGGTCTTATTCTTACTCATGTTCATAACAATTCTCTTTTTACTAACGTTTTATCTATCTTATCTCTAATCTTCTTCAGAAGCTGATTTTTCATCAGGATTGAGGTATTCTACCTTGATTCCTGCTCGTTGCATCAGTTTGATACCATCGTCCAGACGGTATTTCTCTGCATATACAACACGTTTGATGCCCGACTGTATGATCAGTTTGGCACATTCTATACATGGAGAGGCGGTGACGTAAAGCGTACTTCCCTCACTGTTATTGCTGCTGCGAGCCAGTTTCGTGATAGCATTAGCCTCCGCATGGAGAACGTATGGCTTGGTTACGTTGTTATCCTCACAGACATTTTCAAATCCGCTCGGTGTACCATTGTAGCCATCACTGATAATCATTTTATCTTTTACAACCAGTGCACCAACTTGTCGGCGTTTGCAATAGCTGTTTTCAGCCCATATACGTGCCATTCGCAAATAGCGAAGGTCGAGCTTGGTTTGTTTGGAAAGTTCGTTTGCCATCCTCTTATTTTTTATGTTGTACCTTGATTTCGTTACGTTCCAGCAGTGCATCGATGGTTGGCTCTTGTCCACGGAACCGTTTGTAGAGAACCATAGGATGCTCTGTTCCACCCTTAGAGAGTACGTTGTCACGGAAACTTTGAGCAGTCTTCTGGTCGAAGATTCCATTCTTCTTGAATACACTGAAAGCATCAGCATCCAATACTTCTGCCCATTTGTAGCTATAGTATCCTGCGGCATAACCTCCTGCCATGATGTGGGAGAACTGTACGGTCATACAGGTTTCCTGCAACTGTGGCAATATCATCGCCTTTTTCCAGGCTTCTTTTTCATAAGGCATGATGTCGGCAGTAAATTCTTTCTTTTGGGTGTAGTATGCCATGTCGAGCAATCCGAAACTTACCTGGCGCAAGCAACCGTAGGCTGCCATGAAGTTGCGACTCTTCATGATGCGCTCTATGAGTTCATCTGGCAATGGTTCACCTGTCTGATAGTGGAAGGCAAATGTACGGAGAAAATCTTTCTCTATTGCATAATTCTCCATAAATTGTGATGGCAATTCTACGAAGTCCCACCATACGTTGGTTCCCGAAAGACTCTCGAAGCGGGTATTGGCAAACATGCCGTGAAGACTGTGGCCAAACTCATGGAGGAAGGTTTCTACTTCTCCTAATGTCAAGAGAGCAGGTTTTTCCTCTGTTGGCTTGGTAAAGTTCATTACCACACTTACGTGAGGACGTATGTTTTTGCCCTTATGGTCTATCCACTGTCCCTGGAATTCTGTCATCCAGGCACCTCCTTGCTTGCCCTTGCGAGGGAAGAAGTCGGCATAGAATACAGCCAGATAGCTTCCGTCTTTATCAAATACCTCGTATGCCTTGACGTCTGGATGGTATACCGGTATCTCTTTGTTCTCCTTAAAGGTGATGCCATACAGTTTGTTGGCGAGGCCGAACACGCCGTCTATCACTTTGTCCAGCTGGAAATAAGGGCGAAGCATTTCTGCATCGAGATTATATTTCTCCATCTGGAGTTTATGAGAATAGAAGCCGAAATCCCATGGCTTCATTTCGAAATCTTTACCCTCCAGTTTCTTGGCAAGGGCTTCCACTTCTTTCACTTCCTTTTCTGCCGTTGGCTTATAAGCCTCTATCAGGTCGTTGAGAAGTTTATATACATGTTCTGTATTGCTTGCCATACGGTGGCGAAGAACATAGTCGGCATAGGTTTCGAAACCGAGCAACTGAGCGAGCTCTCTGCGCAGGTTTACCAATCGTTTGCAGATTTCCAGGTTGTTCTGCTCGTTATCATGGGTGCATATCGTATTGCGTGCCATATACATCTGTTTGCGGAGCTCACGCTGGGTAGAGTAGGTCATAAAAGGAGAATAACTTGGATAATCGAGTGTGAAGATCCAGCCTTCTTTTTCCTGTTCTTTAGCGGCATGTGCAGCGGCAGCTTTTGCTGTTTCTGGAAGTCCGTCAAGTTGTGCTTCGTCAGTGATATGGAGCGTAAATGCCTTGTTTTCTTTTAAGAGATTCTGTGAGAACTGCAGAGTGAGCATACTGGCTTCTTCTGTAAGTTCGCGAAGTTTCTCTTTACCTTCTTCATCTAAAAGTGCACCGCTGCGTACGAATCCGTCATAGCTGGTGTCCAGAAGCATCTTCTCTTCAGGAGTCAGTTCTCTGTTTGGATGATCGTGAACGAACTTGATGCGCTCGAAGAGTTTCTTGTTCAGCGTGATGTCATTTGCGTGCTTGGTGAGAATCGGACTCATCTTCTGCGCAATCTCTTCCATCTCATCGCAGGTTTCAGCACTCATCATGCAAGAGAAAACGTTAGATACCCGGCTTAAGAGGTCGTAATAGTGTTCGCCCTTTTCGGTATCAACTCTTGCAATGGTATTCTCAAAGGTTGGTTCTGCCGGATCGTTTACAATCTTGTCTGTAGCCTCGTCATCACGGCGGATTCCCTCCATGAATGCTGGCTCATAATCTTCGAGACGGATTCGTTCGAATGGTACTGTATCGTGCGGTGTATTGTAAGGCACGAAGAATGGGTTGGTTCTATTTTGTATTGTATTGTCTTGCATGTTGTTACTTTTTTAGTTGCAAAGTTAGCAAAAAAATGCGTTATTGCCTTGATAATAAACGTTTTTAACTTATATTTATCGGTCGTTATACTTTCTTTAGCGTTTGATGAGATTTTCCAGTGCTGGGATATAGATTCTGCCTCGTTGCAGCTGGATAAGTCCTTCTGACTGTAATTCGTTGAGGGCCTTGGATACATAGATACGTTTTACATTCATCTCTTCTGCCAAACGGGTCATCTTGATATGAAAGATTTTCTCGCCTGCCGGGCGGACGCTGTGGCTCTCAAAGAAACGGATCAGACGCTCGCTCAGTGTCTTGGCAGGAACTCTGAACAGTCTGCGGTTGTTCTTCTGGGATTGGGTGCAGACCAAGTTCAGAAGATTGATGCGGAATATTTCATATTCATCGGATAACTTCATGATCTCTTGTTTGCTGACAGACATGATGCTGCAGCTGTTCTTTGCCACATAAGTGTGGGTGAAGCGCTGGGTAAGACCGAAAAGTCGTTCCAGCTGGAATGATTCCGGTGCCGAAATGTCTTCTTCTACCTGATAGCCGTAGTCGTCTGCCTGGGTTATCACCTTAATATCTCCACTGATTAAATAATATAGACGTGTACAACTGGTGCCTTCTTCAACTATAGTTTCACCCGCTTCCAGTTTTTGAAAGTCAAAACGGGTTTTACCTGCTACATTTTGGAAGTCATAGCGAGTCATTCCCAAGAATAATGGGAGTGATAATAAACTGTCGTATAGTCTATTGGTTGACATTTAAGTTTATTTATTTAATATCTTGTTTTTGAGAGATGGTGAATACCATATCTTGTTTTGTCCTTTCTCGTCAGCATAGATGAGATATGCACAGAGATCCGGATGCTTTTTCAGAATCTGTTTGGCGCCCTCCATTCCCATCACCATAAACGAGGTAGCATAGGCATCGGCTGTTGCACAGTTCTTGGCTAAAACCGTTGCTGATAAGATGTTATGCTGCACAGGATAGCCTGTTTTGGGGTCTATGGTATGTGCATACTTCTTGCCGTTTTTATAATAGAAGTTTCTGTAGTTACCACTCGTAGCCATGGCGATGCCGGTAATATCAAGTACATCCTGTATCTCCTGGCTTGTATTGGTAGAATCGTCAGTTGGCTTGTTGATACCAATATGCCAAGGCACTTGTTTCTCGCTAACACCGTTTACTACGATTTCTCCACCAATCTCAACCATAAAGTTGCTGATACCTTTCTTTTTCAGGAATCTGGCAACAATGTCGCTGCCATATCCTTTGGCGATAGCAGAACAGTCAAGCATAATCTTTGGATTTTGCTTGATGATGCGTCCCTTTTCCAGGGCTACTTTCTCATAACCTACCAGCGTTTTGATACTGTCTATCTTGGCTTTCGTAGGAGGTACCCCCTGCTTGAATCCAAAGCCCCAGAGGTTTACCATTGGGGCAACCGTGATATCAAAGGCTCCATTTGTTTCTTTTGAGATGCTTTCTGCCATGCGGAATACCTCGGTAAACATTTCGTCTACTTCGATATCTTTACCTTGGTTTACCTGTGTGATGACAGAGGTCTTATTGAAAGGAGACAAGGATTGGTCTACCTTCTTGAGTTCTGTTTCTATCTCTTGCTGGTAGTTGGTATCACTCTGATAGGTAATGTGATAGATGGTGCCAAAGATAAAGCCGGTATCTTTCTGATAGGGCGTATTATGCTGCTGACGTATGATAACGATGGTACCAATGATAAGTATCAACAGAAATGGAATTTGCCAGATAAGTTTCTTTTTTTTCATTCTTTACACATTATGATGTCTTTAAATCTCTAGGGTTACATTGAATGTTCCGCCAAGGCGTGAACCTCCCTGCTTACCATAGCCTGGCACATACCAGGTGTTGCCTAATTCTCCATCGTTCTTGAAGAGGCGGCGTTTGTATCTGAAACTCCAGCCCATACGGACTGGCCCCCAGATTTTAGCATCTATACCTATCACGCCTTCCAGCCAATGATAGTTACAGGAAATACCATTTCCGCCATAGGACGTTTCGCCGCCCCATACTGGGTCTGTAACGGGTGGGGCGCTCAGGTCATATTCATAATAGGTGCAGGCATAACGGAAACCGCCAAACAGACGGTAGTCGTCGTGTTTGTTCTTCAGAAGATTCCAGTCTACACCTAATCTGAAATAGGGAGCGCTGGTCTTGTAGGTGATTTGGGTTGCCTCATCGCTGGCATCTGCCTTTCCATAACCCAATTCGAAAACAGGATAATACTTGTCTTTCAGATTGATACGGAGAGATGCTTCATACTGGCCATAGTCGCTAACCATCAACTGTACGGGACCTATCAGGTCAACCCCTACAGCCATGCCTCTAAAAAAAGGTATGGTATCTGGCTGCTGCTCTATGATCTTCTTCTTGCTTTGGGCCTGACATGGGAGAACAGCAAATAAGGATAGCATACTAGTTGCGATTGCCAAAATATATGTAGAAATGTGCTTTGGATGCATCATAATTTACCTCTTTTTGATTGATGACTATTGAGTCAATATAATTGTGAGTAGTCTTTACACCGGTTATCGTATGGAAGAACGATGGACTGCAGTCTACCGACTCAAAATGAGAGCGGTTTTCCTTTGATACAGTCACGGTGTCCTTGAATACTTGCTTCGATAGGGTATGTATCTCGAAAAACAATACGTCTTCATTCTGGCTGTAACTCATAGGCAGACTGAAACTGTCTACTTTTACATCCTTATTAATCAGCACGCTATCTGTTCCTTCTATCTTTTTCGTAGAAATTGTTAGCGTGTCTTTTAGCGTCTTGTTGTCGCCCATCAACTTATATTTGGTATATACTGTATTGTTGAGTGGACAGTCGAGAGATGTACATCCCACCATGGCTAGAACCATGAAAACGACGAAAGGTATTATTTTCCGCATCTTATTTCTTTTTCTATTTGATAATCGTTACGGTTTGGGTTCTGGCGGCTGATAAGGTCGCCCAGGAATCCGGCAAGGAACAACTGACTACCCAAAACCATCGCTACAAGAGCAATGAAAAAGTAAGGTGAATCGGTAATGAGATGTCCGTAGATACCGTTGTGCAGATCGATGGCCTTGTCTATGCCTAAGCCGATGAGTGATAGGAAGGCAATGAAGAATACAACGCTGCCCAGGAATCCGAATACGTGCATTGGCTTTTTGCCAAAATTGCTCAGGAACCAGAGAGTCATCAGGTCAAGATAACCATTTACAAAGCGGTTCCAACCCATGAACTTTGATTTGCCGAACTTTCTTGCCTGATGATGAACAGGTTTTTCGCCAATTCTGGCAAAGCCTGCATTCTTGGCTAGATATGGGATATAACGATGCATCTCACCATATACCTCGATATTCTTAACTACGTCGAGGCGATAAGCCTTCAGACCGCAGTTGAAGTCGTGCAGATTGTGTATGCCGCTTACTTTGCGTGCAGTAGCATTGAAGAGTTTGGTAGGGATGGTCTTGCTCAGAGGGTCTCCTTCTTTACGGTTCTGCTTGTAACCGGACACGAGGTCATATCCCTCTTTCATAATCATCTGGTAGAGTCCCGGAATCTCATCTGGAGAATCCTGAAGATCGGCATCCATGGTGATGACTACATCGCCCTGCGCTTCTTTGAAACCACAGAAGAGTGCTGGGCTCTTTCCATAGTTTCTGCGGAATTTGATACCCTTTACTTGCTCATTCTTCTCGGCAAGTTCTTCAATGACGTTCCATGAACGGTCGGTAGAACCATCGTTCACAAAGATGACTTCATAAGTAAAATCGTTTGAGTCCATTACTCGCTTTATCCAGGCGAAGAGCTCTCGTAACGACTCTTCCTCATTAAAGAGAGGAATTATTACTGAAATATCCATTATCTTGTATTTATCTGTTTGTTTCTTATTTATTGTTATTTTGTATGCTGTTGTTTATTCTTCTTTACCATTACAGCAGCAATAATCGGGCTGAGTACTGCACCTGCTACCAGGTCGGTAATCATAAACATCGAAGCCCAGGCTATCGGTTTCATCATACAGACAGCATCAAGAAGGGCTTTAGATTCCTCTGCAGTTAACTGATACGCTTGTGCTACAATCTGATAGTTGGTTTGCAATTGGTTCAGGAATAGACCTGTATCCATAAAACGGAACCAAAGATATTGTACAAGGGTAAGCAGAATGGTTGCATTGAAGAATGTCTGGATGCAATAGTAGAAAGCGTGACGGAAAGAGATATGCCCGTCTCTTGCATAGTCACGGAATGCCTTCAGTCGCTTGCCCACAACAAATGGGGTTGCTATGATGAGAATGTTGGAAATTAATCCCAGCATCTGATATTGCGGGTTTACTGCCAGCATGGTACATGCGAAACTGACAATCCAGACAACTCCGAGGATGGCGCCGTCTTGCCGAGCGAATGCTTTGGTCTGTTTTATCTTGCCAGTGTCAATGAATATCGTTTTAACCTTATGCATTTGTTGGCTTGATTTCTTTTCTTCTTGATTCTCGTTATTTTCTGTATTCATTTTTTTATTGTATTTCTACGGATGTGACATATCAATTTGCAAAAATACAACTTTTTTATTATATAAGGTGTAAAGGGTGATAATATTTATATATAATTAAAGATAGAACCTCGTAAAATTGAGGTTTCAGCTGTAATGTTGTGAAATATAATAAGTAAAAGGGTATATAAACAAAAAAAGGAATCTTCTAAAAGAAGATTCCTTTTTGAGCCTCTTGTCGGATTCGAACCAACGACCCCGAGATTACAAATCACGTGCTCTGGCCAACTGAGCTAAAGAGGCGGGTGGACAAGCGATTCATATCGCACCGCTACAACCAAGTACCCTTGCTATGTTCCCATCCTGGGGGATTCCGAGGGAGCTGGTCGTATGAGACTTGTCCGTCTCAATTTTTAAGCGGGTGCAAAGGTACGGTTTTTCTTTGAACCCGCCAAACGTTTTACCAAAAAACTTTGGTTATTTAACGTTTATTTGCTAAAAATCGACTACTGTAATGCCTGATCCACCAAATTGTACGTGTTCATCTGCATAATGGGTCACATTAGGCACACTACTCAGATATTGGCGAATGAGCTGTCTGAGGATACCATTTCCCTTTCCGTGAAGAATTCTGACTCGTGGCATTCCTACCAGGATAGCGTCATCAATGAAGTATTGTACCGCATTAAGTGCTTCGTCGCCTCGCATGCCGCGAACGTCCAGATCCTGGTGGAAGTTGGATTTATGTGAGTCTATGGTCTTTCTGGTTTCCTTACTGATACCGTATGAAGCCAGATTTTCCTTGCGCTCTTCCGTCTTGTCTGTATTTTCAATAGGGATTGTGGCAAGCTCCAGACGGTTCAGGCGCATCTTGGTTCTCATTCCTCCAAATACGGCAGTTGCTGTATCTCCAGTAATGTTTTCTATCTTTCCGACAGTAGTCAGTCCCTTGATGCGAACCGTATCGCCAATCTGAATTTCACGTTTACTATCTGCTTGAGTCTTGTTCTGTGCATTCCTCAGTGCTGCTGCAGCCTTCTCCTGATTCTCTTTCTTTTCAGCTTGGCGCTTGGCATGGCGTTCTTTGCGTTGTTGGATCTGAGCTATCTTGCGGGCAATTTTGTCATCGGCCTCCTTAGAATCAATTTCTTGAACCTCTTGCTTGAAGGCATCAAGTTCCTGACGGATACGGCGGGTTTCTTCTTTTTCAGCCTGGCTTTCTTTGATTTCCCGGATGGCGTTCTCGATTCTCTTGTTACTTTCTTTTAAAAGTTCTGCAGCTTCTTCTTTTGCCTTTTTGAGAATAGCCTTTCTGCTTCGCTCAATATCCTCTATGTCGTTTTCGTACTTGGAGATTGTTTTCTCCATGTCTTTTTCACGCTGATGGATATTCTGTCGTTTGTTTTCCCAATATCGCTTGTCACGAACAATATCCTGCAGATACTTGTCGCTTTGAATGTATTCTGAACCAACGATATCTGATGCTTCTTTGATTACTTCTTCGGGTAATCCTATCTTTCTTGCAATTTCGATAGCGAAAGAAGAACCTGGTCTGCCGATAGCTAATTGGAAGAGGGCTTTCATCTCATGGCGGTCGTAGAGCATGGCGCCGTTAACCACTCCTTCATGGCTGTCGGCAAAATGCTTCAGGTTCTGATAGTGGGTGGTAATCACACCATAAGCTTGCTGCTTGCAGAACTTGTCGAGTACAGCTTCGGCGATAGCACCACCTATGCCTGGCTCTGTACCTGTACCAAACTCATCTATCAGAATGATGGTCTCGCCATTGGCTGCCTTCATCATATTCTTCATGTTCAGAAGATGAGATGAGTAGGTACTCAAGTCATTCTCCAGACTCTGTTCGTCACCGATATCAATCATGATGTTCTGGAAAACACCTGTCTTTGAACGCTCACTTACAGGGATGCTCAAACCGCATTGCAGCATGTACTGTAATAATCCGACGGTTTTCAGGCAGACAGATTTGCCGCCTGCATTTGGACCGGAGATGATAAGAATGCGTTTGTCCTGTGTAAGCATGATATCCAACGGAACTACTTTCTCGTTTTTTTTCTGTAGAGATAGCTGCAATAATGGGTGTATCGCACGGGTCCAGTCTATGTGTGGATGGTTTTCTACCTCGGGTTCTATGGCTTTGAAGATTTCTGCCAGTTTTTGCTTGGCTTGTATCAGGTCAATGATGGCAAGAAAGCGGTAACTGTCCAGAATTTCTTTGGAGTATGGGCGTACCTTGTTGGTGAAGTCGGTGAGGATGCGGATGATTTCCTTTCTCTCTTCTCCTTCCAGTTCGCGTACACGGTTGTTTGCCTCTACCACCTCGGTAGGTTCTATGAAGACTGTTTTACCTGTGGCACTCTCATCGTGTACGATACCTTTGATTTTGCGCTTCAGCGTAGGGATGACCGGAATAACCAGTCTGCCGTCACGCAGGGTTGGGGTTACGTCTTTTTCTACGATGCCTTCACTTTGTGCCGAGCGCAATATACTATATAAGGTACGCGAGATGCTACCCTCTGTCTTTGCCAGTTCTCTGCGAATCTGAAGAAGTTCGGGGGTTGCATTGTCTCTTATCTTTCCGAATTTGTCAAGTATCTGGTCGATGCGCTGAATCAGTTGTGGAAAAGTAACTACATCCTGTGAAAGGCGATGTAGGGCTGGGTAGGGATACTTTTTCTCTCTTTTCCATCCGTCTTCCGGCTCGTCATCGTCATCGCTGTGATTCAGTATCTTTACCATATCGGCTATGGTAGACAGTGAGCGTCTCAAGTCAAACAGTTCGTCCTCTTCCAGGTGACTGTTTTCAACACGGATACGGAGGATGCTCTCCCTTACGTCATAGAAATATTGTAGGGGAAAGTCTTCTACTTCCTCCATCAGTCTGCGGAACTCACGTACTTGCATGAGCCATTCGTTAACTTGTTCTGCATCGCTACTGAATGCCATCTTGTCTACCTGTTCCTTGCCGAGTGGAGAGAGGCATCTTTCGCGTAACATCTTGCGGATTTCGTTGAATCCTATCTTGTTTTCAAAATTATCTGGATATATCATGGATGCAAAGGTAGTGTAAATCGAAGACAATACAAAATAAAAAAAGCATTTTTTTATTTTTATTGTTGAGATTCGACCTGTCTTATTAGAAAGTAGTGTATTCCCTCTACCAAATGTTTGAACTGTTAAGCGTATTCTTGACATTTCCGGGTGTAAGTTTCTGCTTAATTACGGCAAGATATTCCGTCCATTTTGCATCAGTTCTTCTGTTCCAGATGTCACCTAAGAATGCAGCTCCGCCAAAGTTCCATGCTCTCAATTGTGGAATATATTCAGGGGTGACACCTCCTAATGCGACTACTCGCTCATTGATGATTCCATTGATGCCTGCTTCCTCTAAGTCTTTGTTAGAGAAGAAATGCTTGTAGCCTTTCTTTGAAATACTGTCAAAGATTGGACTGAGGAAAACATATTGGCAGGCGGGTTTGAGAATCGTGCTCTTTTCGTCTTTGCTCTTGGGTGATATAGGCTGGAGAACTTGTTCTACTTCCTTAAAACTATGGCAGGATTGTGAGATGCTTCCTTGAAAGCCTTCTGGAATCTCGTGGTTTCTTCTGTTAAGGTGAATACCATGAAGATGAAATTCCTGACAAAGTTCGAAGTGGTCGTGTACTACGATCTTTTTATGCCATTTTTCGTCGATTTCCTGTATCAGTCGCTTACACTCCTCTATATTTGATTCTGGTTTGCGCAGATGTAGCAGGTCTATACCTGCTTTGAAGAGTTGGTTGATATAGGTTGATTCCTTCTCGATAAAATCGGGAAGGGTGATTACTATCCATTTCATATTCGTTGTGATTTTGTTTGTTTATATAAGGGTGTTGGCTGTTATTTGATAAACAGTGCTTTGGGTTCATAGAAGTGATTCACCGGACCATGACCTTTTCCTATCTGCACATCTTTTCCTGCCAGAATGGCTCCGGAAAGATAGGTCTTTGCCATGGCGATGGCTGTATTCATATCCATTTCTCTTGCCAGATACGAAGTGATGGCTGAGGATAGGGTACAACCTGTACCATGGGTATTACGGGTGTTTACGCTAAGGCCTCGGAAACTGGTAATCGGTTTTCCGTCTTCGAAGAGGTAGTCTATCTTTTCGGTTCCCTGGAAATGGCCGCCTTTGATGAGTACATATTTGCAGCCTAACTTACTGATGGCTAAAGCTGCGTTCTGGATATCTTCCTTATTCTGTATCTTTGTTTCTGCCAGTATCTCTGCTTCCGGGATGTTAGGTGTTAACAGGGTAGCAAGTGGTAATAACTCCTGGATGAAGACGCTGAGCGCGTCCTCCTGCATGAGTCTGCAACCACTGGTGGAAACCATTACTGGGTCTATGATAAGATGCTGATATTCTCCTTGGTATCTCTTCAGGGTTTCTGCGATTGCTTGGATGGTGGCACGGTCGTTCACCATACCTACTTTGATGGCATCTGGGTGGATGTCGTCCATCACAGCTTCTATCTGTCCCTTTACGATTTCGGGGTTGATGTCTTGGATGGCATAAACTCCCAGGGTGTTCTGTACGGTAATGGCTGTAATGGCCGATGCGGCATATACGCCTAGTGCCGACATTGTCTTGATGTCAGCTTGCACACCGGCTCCTCCGCAACTGTCTGAGCCGGCTATTGTCATTGCTGTATAATATTTCATAATTCCTATTAACTTCTTGCTTTTCCTCTAAAACTGTTTCTTATCAGGGCTGATTCGCAGGTCTCACAGAGAGGTTCTGCGGCTTGATGGTGTTTGAAACCTTCTATCATGGCTTGGGCGCGGGGTGAAGCCAGAATTTCTTCCAGCGATTGTTCAAGCAGGTTTCCCAGTGCCACGTCTCCGTTGTGGTCCAGGCAGCAGGGTACCAATGTGCCGTCAGCCAATATGCCTATCTGTTTGAGTAGGGCTTTACAGAAAACTTCTCTTTTTCCTTCTCTGATACCTGATTTCGGGTTTCCTCTTACCATTTCATTTTCTTCGATATGGTTATCGAAATTGGGCCATTCGAATTTCCTATCAAACTCCAGATAGAGATTGTTGGCAAGTCTGTAACCGTCAGGTCGTTCTTTCCAGGGCTTGGGAACAAATTTTTCGATGTGCTCCATCACTTCTTCATTTTCCCGGTCTTTTCCTCCTTGGTTCCAGAGTCTGAGAACTATGCTGGTTCCTTTTTCTGCGGCTTGGGTTGAAAAAGTCATCACCTCGTTCATGTAACTGGCGAGTTCTCCCTTGGCATTACTCTCGTGCGAGTGGAGTGAGAGCTGTATCTTGTGGGGAAGTGTATCAAGGAGGTCCATGGCTTTATGTAGCAGAGTACCATTGGATGTAAGTACGGTTTTGAAACCTTTCTCTCTTGATATGTTGATAAACTCGGGTAGAAGGGGGTGTAGTAGGGGTTCGCCCATAATGTGGAAATATAGGAAACAGACCTTCCCACGTATCTTGTCGGTGAGCAGGTCGAATTCCTCAGCACTCAACTGTCTTTTCTTTCTTGTATGTTTTGGACAGAAGTGGCAGTTGAGATTGCATGTATTGGTGATTTCTATGTAACAGCGATCTATCATTGTCTTGTCTTTTCTTGCATGTAGCTTACTTTCGAGCAAAGTTACATGTTTTCTTTGATATGACCAAATAATATAGCATAATTTTGCATTTGAAGTCTTCTTGTAATGGAGATGGTGAATGAATATGAAGGAAATATTCAGATATGAAAAATAAAAAAAGCCTTCTGAAATTTCTTTCAGAAGGCTCTTGCGGAGAGAGAGGGATTCGAACCCCCGGTACCTCTCGGTACGACGGTTTTCAAGACCGTTGTAATCGACCACTCTACCATCTCTCCATTGTTTTAGTCTGGATGACTATAGCTTGGTTTTCTTAAGCGGTTGCAAAGGTACGACTAATTTCTGGTTCCACCAAATTTTTCGCTAACTTTTTTTTATTTTTCTTCAAAAAAATGCATTTTTAGGCCAAATAAGTGGTTAAAACGGCAAAAAACAGGGAGGTGGGGCTGAAATAGATAACAAAAAAGGGCTACCGCTGTAGCCCCAATCTTGATAACCTTAAATCTAATACTATGAAAAACACACCGCAAAAATACGAAATAAATCTATTCGTTATGTAAAAAGAATAGAAAATCTGTATTTTGAAAGGGTGTTTTAATCTTTTTTAAGCCTTAGAGGTAACCTTTCTGCTTGAACTCTTCCATCAGTGGCAAGGCTAAAATCTTGGCATCTGGATGTGGTGCACCGGTAGTACCTAATGCGCGGAGGTCGAAGAAATGCTTCCAGTCACTCACGAAAGCGGTATGAACCAGTTCTGTGTTGCAGTCCAATGGTAGGATAGCACGTGCTTCCTGTGGTTTGCAACCTGCCTCTATCAGTTTCATATAGGCATATTCGGCAGCCTGATTGGCGAAAATCCAGGTTGTGAGCTTGTCCCATTCTGCTGTTCTTCCTTCTGCGATGTCAGCACACATATCTTCTATGCGGTAGTCGCTGGGATCTTGTGAACCATCGAAACCTTCAGTTTCTACCCATGTAGGCAGATTGATGGTAATTTCGTTATCAAACTTATTCTTCGAATAATTGCAGTAACGGGTACTCTGTTCTGCCATAGAGTTGGCGCGATGTCGGTTATATTCTCTAGTAATGGAAATCTGAGTAGTAAAATGAACGGTAATGCGGAGTTCGTGCTTACCTTCTTCATAGTTGCTGAGGTATTTCAAATCATCCATCGCCTTGTTTTCTGCCAATACACGGAGGTTGGTTGTAATATAGTCTTTGCCGTCTATGGTGTTTAGGCGTGAGAACTTGTTGTGGGTATAGAGTGGTAACTCTCCATGGTTGCATACCAGATACACGGTTCCATGCTCCAACATGGCAAAGTGTTCACTCTGCACCATACGCTCCACGAAAGGCTTGGCTGATTCCTCTGTGGTGTTGTTCTCACTTTTATAACATACTCTCCCTGCTCGTTCTATCTGCTGGTAGATACCGAGCTCGCCTGGTTTCTGTAACCAGATTTCATACGATGGTCTTTGTATTTTCATTTCTTTTTGTTTTTATTTTTGTCTGCAAAGGTACATTATTTTGCGCATACAGCAAAATAATTCATGGCTTTTTTCGTCCTATATATAATAAGGTGTAATAATTAGTAAATATGGAGATAAAACCAATAGCATATTTTCGTTCTCCCTTCAGTAGCAAGTTTGGCATTCCCAAACAGGCTGGATTGGTAGCAGGATTGGAAGGACAGATTGTTTTTGAACCCGAATTCCGCAACCCTGATGCGTTGCGCGGTATGGAGGGATTTGATTTCCTTTGGCTGATTTGGGAATTTTCTGCCAACAGGCATAAGGCGAATAGTCCGGTTGTCCGTCCTCCTGTATTGGGAGGCAATGAGAAGGTTGGGGTCTTTGCTACCCGAAGTCCTTTCCGCCCCAATAACATAGGTCTTTCATCTGTAAGAATCTCTCATATCGATTGGGAGACTCCTCGTGGTCCTGTCATTTATGTAAAAGGAGCTGATCTCATGGATATGACTCCTATTTTTGATATTAAGCCTTATGTTGTTTATGCCGATTCTCATCCTGATGCCAGGAGCGGTTTCGTCGACAACCGAAAATGGAAAAAACTGGATGTTGAGATTTCGGAAGAAGTGGAAAGGTATTTGCTTCTGCAGGGATTGGCTGCAGAAAAAATAGAGGTTTTGAAAGATGTACTTGCTCAGGATCCGCGTCCGCATTATCAGAAAAACCCTCATAAGGTATATGGAATGCCTTATGAGGGGCTTGATATTCATTTCACAGTTTGTGATCAAACGCTTACTGTTGTCAAGTAGACTTTTTGAATATTGAGCTGCAAACTTACTTTGCGAAACTTTCGAAACGTACGTTTTCTAACTGAATCTTGCAGGTTGCATCAATATTCTTGGCTTCCTTGGTGTAGAAGATATTGGAGTTTTTGATAGTGATATCGTGTACCATACCTTCTGCACCATGTGCTTCTATACCTGTTTCGCAACCTCGTACGTAGATGTCGCTCATGTGGATGTCCTGAAAGTTTGGCAGGAATTCCTGTTTTACAGGAGCTGTCTGTTTCTTGGCACCTACGTGGTTATCAAAATAGGTGGTCTCGAAGGTTATGGCTGCATCCTTGATATCGGTCATATAAATATGGTCGATATAGATGTTTTCAGATGTACCGCCTCTCTTCACAGCACTCTTAAAACGTAAACCGGTATCTGTTCCCTGGAAAGTATTGTTGCGAACTACAATATTCTTCATGCCGCCAGAGAACTCGCTGCCGATAACAAAACCTCCATGTGCATGGTATACGGTGTTGTCTTGAATGTTGATGTTTTCGCAAGGACCTGCAGCCACACCTGCTGCGCCGGCACCACCCTTCATACAGATTCCATCATCACCAGCATCTATCACATTGTTTACGATGAGTACATCCTTACAGCTGGAGATATCAATCGCATCACCGTTCTGGGCATTCCATGGACATTTTACGGTGATTCCGTCGATAGTCACATTCTTGCATCGGGTAGGGATGATGTGAAACTTAGGACTGTTCAGAAGTGTAACACCCTGTACGAGTACATTTTCGCAACTGGTGAATCTGATCATGTGTGTTCGGGCTTTCTCCTGTGCGTCCATATTCTCTGCCACGTTAGGTTGATGTTTCAGATTGAATGGATACCAGATGTCACCTTTTTCATTGAGAGTTCCGCCCATAGCCTGGAATTCTTTCCATTCTACATCGCTAACCTTGCTCCGCTTTACTGGTCGCCACCATTCGCCGTTTCCGTCAATAGTGCCCTCTCCTGTGATGGAGATGTTCTTTCTCTTGCTGGCATTGATGGCTGGAGTTGCACGGTTTTCTTTCTTTCCCGTAGTCTCGTCTATCTTGAAGTGATCATTCTTGTCTTCAGAAAGAACGATGATGGCGTTCTTCTCCAGATGCAGGTCTATATTGTCCTTCAGTGATATGAGACCTGTAAGATAGATACCTGCAGGCACATTAAGATGACCGCCACCCATTTTGTTCAGTTTACTGATGGCTTTGGCGAATGCCTGTGTATTCATGGTGAGTCCGTCACCATTACCGCCACATTCTAAGATGCTGACATGATTGGCTGGGATGCTAGGCAATGTAGGTTGCTGCATCTGAACTGGTAAGTTCTGATAATACTTACTGTAATCTTTGGCATTGGCTGTCACAAATGAGAAACAGACCAATAAAGCTATTAAAATCTTCTTCATAAGCTTTTTAAGTTTAGTTTGTTTGTTTATAATTACTATCCTTCATCTATTTTGTAATATCTGTTACCTTGAGGTATGGATATTAAAAAAAGGCGACCCTAACCGCAGTTAGTAATCGCCTTTTATGAAAGGAGGAGTGGTACCACCAGGAATCGAACCGGGGACACAAGGATTTTCAGTCCTTTGCTCTACCAACTGAGCTATGGCACCATCTTGCTTTTTGCGGTTGCAAAGGTACAATAAAAATTTTAATTGAGCAAGAGAAAACGAAATATTTTCTCTTGCTTAATGTTTATTAACTAAATACCGCGTTGTTTGAAATTAATCTTTCAGCGGATTCCAACCTTGTGCTTTCAGTTCAAATTCCTGTCCATCTCTGGTAATGAGGAACTTGCCCAGATTTTCTTTGGTGATGTAGCCAATCTGCCTTACACCCTCCATTGCCTCAATCTTCTCGTGGTCACCGATAGGTACGGTAAAGAGAAGTTCATAATCTTCGCCGCCGTTCATGGCGCAGGTGGTAAGATTCATGTTGAATTCTTCTGCCTGCACGGCTGTCTGGTAGTCGATAGGTATGTTCTTCTCATATACTCTGCATCCACAATGACTCTGTTCGCAGATGTGCATCAGTTCACTGCTCAGACCATCGCTTACATCCATCATGGCAGTAGGACGGATACCAGCCTCTCGCAGTTGAGCAATTACATCACCACGAGCTTCTGGTTGTAGCTGTCTTTCCAAGAGATATTCCTTACCGGCGAAATCTGGCTGGAAGTTACGCATATTCTCTAAGTCTTTGTTCAGGAGCGCCAGTTTCTCGTTGTCTCCGTTTGCCTTAGCTTCTGCCATCTTCTTTCGGATATCTTCTATCTGTCCGTAGTATACGGCCTTTTCGCGTTCCAGCAGCTGCAGGCCCATATAAGCGCCGCCCAGGTCGCCCGATACACAAATAAGGTCTGTTTCCTTGGCTCCGTTGCGGTATACGATTTCTTCTTTTGCAGCTTCACCAATACAAGTGATGCTGATAGCAAGACCCGTGAGCGAAGATGTGGTGTCACCGCCCACGATATCTACACCCCATTTGTCGCATGCCATTCGTAAACCTTTGTAGAATTCATCTATGTCTTCTACTTTGAATCGCTTGCTCAATGCGATGCTTACTACCATCTGTTGTGGGGTACCGTTCATGGCGAAGATATCACTGATGTTTACCATAGCACTCTTGTAACCCAAGTGAGCCATATCGATATAGGTAAGGTCGAAATGTACGCCCTCCATCAGCATGTCAGTAGTTATGAGCACCTCCTTGTCGGGATAATGCATCACGGCACAATCGTCGCCTACACCATAAACGGTAGACTCGTTTTTCTTTTCATAACCTTTTGTGAGACGGTCAATAAGACCGAACTCACCCAACTTTGAGATATCCAAAATAATTAATAGTTTATAATTTATAATTAAGATCTGCGAATAATTTCTCGCATAATCTCTGTCATCTTAGGCTGTGCAGCATTTGCTGCAACCTGAACCTCCTCATGACTGACCTCTACTGGTACATCGAAACCTCCAAGGTCGGTGATGATACTGATTCCGAAAACCTTGATTCCGCAATGGCGGGCAACAATCACCTCTGGTACGGTACTCATACCTACGGCGTCACCACCCAATACACGATACATGCGATACTCTGCCGGTGTTTCGAAAGTAGGTCCCTGAACGCCAACATATACACCATGCTTTGCATCAATTCCCTTCTCCTTAGCGATATCGTCGGCAAGGTCGCGGAGTTTCTTGTCGTATGCTTCGTGCATGTCAGGGAAACGCGGACCGGTAGGGAAGTTCTTGCCACGCAATGGATGCTCTGGGAAGAAGTTGATGTGATCATCGATAATCATCAGGTCGCCAATCTGGAATTCCGGATTCATACCGCCCGAAGCGTTGCTAACAAAGAGGGTTTCAATGCCCAACTCGTACATCACACGTTCTGGGAAGGTTACAGCCTTCATGTCATATCCCTCATAGTAATGGAATCTTCCTTCCATAGCCATGATGTCTTTACCTCCCAACTTACCGAAAATCAGTTTGCCGGCATGACCTTGAACGGTTGATACTGGGAAATTTGGAATTTCACTATATGGGAATTCGTAACTGTCAGTTATTTCTGAAGCTAATTGTCCGAGACCGGTTCCCAATATGATTGCCGTCTTCGGACTTGTTGTCATCCTTTCTTTTAGCCAGGATGCTGTTTCTTGAATTTTTTCGTACATAGCTAATGATTTTGTCGTTAAAATTATCTTGCTGTTCCTGCATGAAACTTACCTTAATAGGCAGTTCGTATATGCTTTTTTTAACCGTTTCATAGAGACCCTCCGTCTCCTTCAGTCTCACGGCATCCTTCTCTGTCGTGATAATCAGACGGGGTTCAGGCATCTGTTCAAACGTCTCGTTGATGCGTGTGATGTCCTTGCTCTTGAAGCGATGGTGATCACCGAAACTCAGCGACTGCATACTCTTGACCATCGGCTTCAGGTCGTGTTCCATCTGCTTAGGCGATGCAATGCCAGTAACCAGCAGTACATGATAGTCCTTCAATTTTTCCTGTGATATCTGCTGGTCTTCGAATACACCCTTTGGTGTATCATAGTTAATGCAGGTGAAGTAGAGCTTCTGGAAAGGGTAGAGGTCCATGGCCTTGGTGAGTACACGGAATTCCATAGGCTTCAGGTCCTTTGGACATTTGGTGATAATCACAATGTCGGCACGGTTCTTACCGCTCAGAGGTTCTCTCAGTCTTCCGGCCGGCAACATCTTGTCATAGATAATCAGTCGGTGATAATCTACCAGCAGGATGTTGATGCCTGGCTTTACATAGCGGTGCTGGAAGGCATCATCCAGTAATACTACGTCCACATCCTTGGTTGGCTCTTCGTTCTGCAACTTTTCGATTCCTCTCACGCGCTTGGCGTCTACAGCTACATAGATGTCGTCAAACTTGCTGTGCATCTGGAATGGTTCATCGCCAATTTCGGACATTGTCGTATTCTTGTCTGCCAGCACATAGCCACTGGTCTTTCTCTTGTAGCCACGTGACAGCACAGCTATCTTTACCTTGTCATGTAACAAGCGTATCAGATACTCCACATGGGGAGTCTTGCCCGATCCGCCTACTGTAATATTGCCTACAGAGATAATCGGGATTGAGAATGATTGACTCTTTTTCAGTCCTATATCGAAGAGCCAATTGCGAAATCTGACTATGCTGCCATAAATCCAACTTAGTGGTAGCAGCCAGTCGTTGATCTTGATAAGATCGCCTTCTGTTCTCATGTCTGTTTCCTTTCTCTTAATTCGTTATGCTTATATATAAGGTACGCATACCTTATTATAAATATTATTGAATGTTCAATACATAAGGAAGTGCTGCCTGTATAGGCTCTTTTTCCTTCATATTGCGTATCATGATGAATGGTTGGTATAGGTCCCCCAAAGCCAGACGTAACTGTTCGTCGAGGTAGGTTCCCTTATTTCCACCCGCCATATCCATTAACTGTTCCATCCATCCTGCCAATGCCGGATATTCTACAGCTTGATAACTGCTGAGATGAGCCAGCTCTGCAGCCTTGTCGATGGCATCGCTCAGTCCGCCGAATCCGTCAATCAACTTGATGTTCTTGGCGTCAGTTCCTAGCCAAACTCTTCCTTGAGCTATTTTTTCAACCTGTTCTGTGCTCATCTTTCTTCCTTCAGCTACACGTTTGCGGAAGAGGTTGTATCCACGATTCACATAGTTTTGCATGGTGGTAATCTCTTCTGCACTCCATGGGCGTGACATACCTGCCGAGGCATAGGCACTATTGCGGTTGGTTTTTACCTCATCATACTTGAAACCCAACTTTTTTGTCATCAGATCACTGAAGTCTGGAAGAGCTCCAAAGATACCGATGCTGCCGGTTAATGTTGTAGGTTGTGCCATTATATATTGGGCACCCATACTCATGTAATAAGCACCCGAGGCAGCCATACCACCCATAGAAACTACTACCGGCTTCTTTTTATTCAACTCTTTGACCGCTCTCCATATCTGTTCTGAAGCGTAGGCATCGCCACCACCCGAATTGATGCGCAGAACTACAGCCTTCACCTGACTGTTGTCGGCGAGTTCCTGCAAGTCTTTAATCACCTTGGTGCTTACAATCTGCTGCTCAGAGCCATAGATGCTAGGAGTCTCCATTCTCACGATGGAACCCTGGCAGTAGTAGACGGCAATTTCTTCTCCCATCAGGTTCGAGTCGTCTATTGCCATATCAACGTCGTTATAGTCTACCTGGTTGATGGTTTCGTCTGTCTTCAGACCTAACTGTCTCTTTACCACGTCTCTGATTTCGTCATAATAACAGAATCCGTCTACCATCTTACGTGATTTCAGCAGTTGGGCATCATCAAAGACCATTAATCCGTCGGCATAGCGGTTCAGTGAATCCTTGCTAATGTTTCTGCTCTTGCTCACATCTGCCAGCATCTGTTGCCAGAGTCCGCCTATATACCGTGAAACCTGCTCTCTGTTTGCATCAGACATCTTGTCTTCTGTATACGTTTCGGTATAACTCTTGTATTTACCAACCTTCACTACTGTAAAGTGGACGCCAAACTTCGCTGCCACATCTTTGATATATTGTGGTTGTGATGCAATACCATGCCAGTCAACATTGCCTTCAGGGTTTACGTATACCTTGTTGGCAACTGAAGCCAGATAATATCCACCCTGTGAGAGAGCATCACCGTATGCGATAATCCATTTGCCGCTTTTCTTGAAGTCGGCAAGTGCATTTCTGATTTCCTGCAAAGTGGCATAGTCGGATTCTAGGATACCTGTCTCCAAATAGATACCTTTCACCTTTTCCTCATCCTTAGCCTTGCGGATAGAAGAAAGAATCTTGTTCATGCCGAGGTTGTTGAACTGCTCGCCCGTCAGTTCGCCGAGCCAGTTGTCTTCCGAACGGTCTTCAATCTGCCCCTGTAGTTTCAGTACCATTACAGCATTGTCCTTCAATGTCGGTTTACTGTTACTAGATGCGATCATTCCGATGATACAGATGAATCCCAGGATGGTCATGATAAGTCCGAAAGCAAACAGTCCTACGATCGTGGCTGCCACATTTTTGAAAAAATCCTTCATAATTCTATGTTAATATTATATGTGAGACTGCAAAATAAATGCTGGCTGCAGCAAAGAGATATTGTACTCTGACTGCTAAGTGCAGCAATTTTTCTGCAAATATAGTAAAAAAGAATCAATAATCAAAGCGATTGGAACAAAAACACCAAAAAAAGAAGAAAAAATAACATAGGGTTAACGAAAAAATGCCTATCTTTGCAAAACTGAATAAAGATATAAACAACATAACAAAAAGAAAAATGAAAAAGACAATGATTTCTTTTCTTCTGATGCTGACAGCAATATCAGCATCAGCGCAATCCACAGCTCGCAAGTTCGTATTGAAGAACAGCAGCGATGGACAGAGTGAACTTACCTGTTATCTTCCTAAGAATCCTTCAGGAAGAGCCGTAGTAGATTGTCCTGGAGGTGGCTATTCCCATCTTGCGATGGATCATGAGGGGCATCAGTGGGCCGAGTATTTCAATAAACAGGGTATCGCCTTCTTTGTTCTGAAATACAGAATGCCTTATGGAAATCGTAATATTCCGTTGAGTGATGCTTATCAGGCGATGCGTACCGTCCGTGATAGTTCTGCCGTATGGAAAATAAACAAGCAAGATGTCGGAATTATGGGATTTTCTGCCGGTGGTCATTTGGCTTCTTCCGTAAGTACCCATGCAGAAGCGGCTGTGCGACCTGATTTCTCTATTCTTTTCTATCCTGTGATTTCCATGGATGAGCGTATCTCTCATAAGGGATCATGCGTGAATTTCTTGGGTGAAGAGCGTAATACCAATAAAAAACTGGTCGAAGAGTGGTCTAATGATAAGGCTGTGCGTCCGGGCGATACCCCTCGTGCCATCATCCTAATGTCGTTTGATGATAAGGTTGTTCCTCCTGTAACCAATGGTGTTGCCTATTATTCTGCCATGAGTAAGGCGGGTAACGAGTGTACCATGCATATCTATCCGACTGCCGGACATGGATGGGGATTCCGAGATGCCGCCCATGGCTTCCCATATCACGACCAGATGTTGAATGACCTTACCTGTTGGCTTAACAGGCTTCCGTCTAATAAATAAAGAGTATACCTAAAAAGAGGGTGTATCATAAGTTAATGATACACCCTCTTCTTGTTGCTGGAAAAGCTAGGACATGTTCTTGGAAGAGATAGGATATGTTGTTGAGACAGTTAGTATCTCCGGTCGCACAACAGCTGTTGTGCGCTTGCATAACAGCTGATATGCGCATGCACAACAGGTGATGTGCGTGTGGCGGCCAACTGTTGTGCGCCAACTGTTATCCAAACTTATGGCACATCCTCTTTTTCTTTTTATAATCTCTTAATAAGCATTCTTGTCTGGACAGATGATGCTCTTGGCTGTCATGAAGATAATCTTGATATCGAGCCAGAACGACCAGTTCTCAATATACCAGATATCGCGGCGGATACGTTCCTCCATCTGCCAGAGTTCCTTAGTTTCACCACGGTAACCTGTAACCTGAGCCCAACCGGTGATGCCCGGCTTGGAAAAGTGGCGAACCATATATTTGTCAATCAGACTTCCATATACCTCAGTATGGTGCAGCATGTGAGGACGAGGTCCTACGATACTCATATCACCCTTCAGTACATTGATAAACTGAGGAAACTCATCTATATTGGTCTTTCTCATAAAGTTGCCGAAAGCAAACTTGCGAGGGTCGTTCTTGGTAGCCTGAGCTTTGTCTGCATCCTTGTTTACATGCATGGAGCGGAACTTCAGACAATAGAATGTATCACCATTCAGACCTGTTCTTGCCTGTTTGAAGAAAATAGGTCCCGGACTCTGAATCTTGATAATAAGGGCGATGATAGGGATGAATGGCAAGACGCACAGACATGCGAATCCGCTCACCACGATGTCGAAACTGCGTTTGATGAAACGGTTTGAAATACTTGACAGCGGTTCTATATGGTTCGAATATACAATTCTGCCCATGAAGTTTTGAGCGTCAAGATGTAACTTGTACTCACCGAATACATGTGGCAAGTAGTAGAAGTGTATCACATTCTTGTCACAGAAGCGCATGATGTTGATAATCTCCGGAGATTTGTGTGACAGGCAACAGAACACCTCGTCAATATTGGAAGGTGCACCGTTGATGGTATCATTCATGGTAGAAGAGATGAGCTCCTGGAGCTGTTTCATAGTTCCAATTCTCTTCAGGCCTTCTGGAGCTTTTGTAATATCTTCATCAGCATAATATCCTTTTACGATATAACCGGCAGAAGGATCCTCTGTCATCGTCTTGTACATCTCGCTCACGGCAGGGTCGTTACCTATAAAGACAACTGTGCGTGAGTTGCGGCCTTTTGAACGGAAGTATTTCAGTATGTTAAGTTCTAAGAGTCTGCTTATGATGAGTGACAGATAGTATGTAATACCGAAGATAATATAGAAGGAGAACATCTTATCATCATGACTGAGAAGTCTCACAAAAATAAAGAAACTCAAAGTCGTAGTTCCTGCCAGGCATAAGGTTCGTTTTAAAACTTGTAAGAAACCGATTTTTCTTACATGTATGATAGTGGAATAGAAGTATTCGCCTAAGAACAATGCTGCATTTGCAACGAAAAAGGTAATCTTCGTTGCAGAGTCGAAATAGTCTGGTGTGAATTCTGGACCATATTCTTTATAAGCCAGCAATACGATGTTTAAGATAATGAAATCGGTACACATAACCAATCTCTTTATCGTTTCGTTTCCTTTGTAGTTCTTGTTTATCATTTGCATATTCTTATAAAATACTCCTAATTATGTTTTATATCTCCTTTTCAGAAGGTATGTTTAAGTTCTTTTTCGGTCGCAAAGTTAATAATAATTGTTGAAAATCGGAAATAAATTGGCAAAAAAATATCTAAATGGACCAACTTGAACCAATTTGAACCAATTTTCTAGTCCTGCCCTCTTTCAAAATGACGATTTTTCGCTCGTACTTTTCTTTTATGTTCTTGCAAAATTGTCAGTGACTTTGCAGATTTTCATCGATTTGCTTGGTGGTTTCAAAGGAAAAGCGTACTTTTGCAAACGGATTTCACGGATAGGTGTGAATTTTAAATATGATTAATAAACTGTTTAGATAACAAAAGGTATGCAATTGATTCTATTATCGGGTGGCTCAGGTAAAAGACTTTGGCCCCTTAGCAATAATGCTAGAAGCAAACAGTTCCTGCCATTGCTCGAGAAGGAGAATGGGGAAATGGAAAGTATGGTACAGCGCGTGGTACGCCAGGCGCAGGAGGCGAATCTGACCAACGATATAACACTGGCTACCAACGCCAGTCAGCTGGATATTATCCAAAACCAGTTGGGAGAGCGTGTTTCTGTGGTTACCGAACCGGAGAGACGTGATACCTTTCCTGCCATTGCTTTGGCTGCAAGTTATCTGAAACTGAAGAAGGAATGCGAGGACGACGAGGTTGTGGTTATCATGCCTTGTGATCCTTATACTGAGTTGGAGTATTTCCATACCATCGCCCGTATGGTAGATTGTGTGGAGAAAAATGTAGCAGATCTCGTGCTGATGGGTATCAAACCTACTTATCCTAGTGCAAAGTATGGATATGTGGTGCCTTTCCCTGAAGAAAAGGAGTATCAGATGGTAAAGAGATTTACAGAGAAGCCAGATGTGCCTACTGCAGAGAAACTCCTGGAAGAGGGGGCTTACTGGAATGGTGGTGTCTTCGCCTTCCGCTTAGGCTATATGATGCAGATTGTACGAAAGTATATGCGGAGTGAAAGCTTTGAAGATACTCGTGCAAGATACGGCGAATTCCCAAAGATTTCCTTTGACTACGAGGTGGCGGAAAAGGCAGAATCTGTAGCTGTAGTGCCGTTCAATGGTGAATGGAAGGACCTGGGTACCTGGAATACGCTGACTGATGAGTTGCATCATTCTATTATCGGTAATGCGGTGATGGGAAGCCACTGCGAGAATACGCATGTCATCAACGAACTTCAGTTGCCTCTTTATGTGGATGGTCTGAAGGATGCGGTCGTTGCAGCGAGTCCTGACGGCATCTTCGTGTGCTCTAAGAAATATTCTGAGGATATAAAGAAGGCGGTAGAACATCTTACTCCGCGTCCGATGTATGAGGAGAGAAGATGGGGTACTTATCGCGTGATTGACGATTCGAAGTATGCTGACGGCAATCATTCACTCACCAAGAGTATTACCTTGAAGCCAGGCAAGAATATCAGCTACCAGCTTCATCATCATCGTTCGGAGGTGTGGACTTTCGTGGAAGGTGAGGGAATCTTTGTGCTTGATGGTGAGGAGAAACATGTGAAAGCGGGGGATACCGTGGTGATACCTCTGGAGCACTATCATGCCATCAAGGCGATTACACAGTTGACTTTCATCGAAGTTCAGAATGGTAATCCGCTGGTTGAGGAGGATATCGAAAGATTCGATTATCAATGGAAAATGAAATAACCACAAGAAATTGTGATATAGTGTCAGTATAAGAACGTGCCAAAGTGTCAGTGTGGATGCTTTGGCACGTTTTTCGTATACTGGCGGAAAGATGGGTAGCAATATCTGTCGACAAAATAAATGTATAACAATTAAATATTATAGAATCATGAACATTAAACCATTAGCAGACAGAGTGCTGGTACTTCCTGCACCAGCTGAAGAAAAAGTAGGTGGAATTATTATTCCTGATACAGCAAAAGAGAAACCACAGCGTGGTAAGGTTGTTGCTACAGGCAAGGGTACGAAAGACGAAGAGATGATTCTCAAAGAAGGTGATACTGTACTCTATGGTAAGTACGCTGGTACGGAACTCGAATTCGATGGCACTAAATATATCATGATGCGTCAGAGCGATGTGCTCGCTGTAGTGGAAGAGTAAGAATAAGTGAAGAGTGAAGAACGAAGAGTGAAGAATTCAGTTGCTTTGTTTTAACTCAATATTCAACATTTAACATTCAACATTAAAAAGATAAAAGAAAATGGCTAAAGATATTAAATATAATATGGATGCCCGCGACCTCTTGAAGAAGGGTGTTGATCAGTTGGCAAATGCAGTAAAGGTAACTCTAGGTCCTAAGGGCCGTAACGTGGTAATTGAAAAGAAGTTTGGTGCTCCTCAGATTACTAAGGATGGTGTTACCGTTGCTAAGGAAGTAGAGTTGGAGAATAAATTCGAGAACACTGGTGCTCAGCTCGTTAAAAGCGTAGCCAGCAAGACTGGTGATGATGCCGGTGATGGTACAACAACTGCTACTATCTTGACTCAGGCTATCGTAACAGAGGGTTTGAAGAACGTTACTGCAGGTGCTAACCCAATGGACTTGAAGCGTGGTATCGACAAGGCTGTGGCTGCAGTCGTTGCCTTCATCAAGGATCATGCTGAGCAGGTAGATGACAACTACGATAAGATTGAGCAGGTGGCTACAGTTTCTGCCAACAACGATGCAGAGATTGGTAAGCTCTTGGCTGACGCTATGCGTAAGGTTTCTAAGGATGGTGTCATCACTATCGAGGAGAGCAAGAGCCGTGATACAAACATCGGTGTAGTAGAGGGTATGCAGTTTGACCGTGGTTACCTGAGCGGTTACTTCATGACAGACGCTGACAAGATGGAGTGTGTAATGGATAACCCATACATCCTTCTTTATGATAAGAAGATTTCTAACTTGAAGGAGTTCTTGCCAATTCTCCAGCCTGCTGCTGAGAGTGGTCGTCCTTTGTTGGTTATCGCAGAGGATGTTGATTCTGAGGCTTTGACTACATTGGTAGTTAACCGTTTGCGTGGCGGTTTGAAGATTTGTGCTGTGAAGGCTCCAGGCTTCGGTGACCGTCGCAAGGCTATGTTGGAGGATATCGCTGTATTGACTGGCGGTGTTGTTATCTCTGAGGAGAAGGGCTTGAAGTTGGAGCAGGCTACTTTGGAAATGTTGGGTTCAGCAGATAAGGTAACTGTTAACAAGGACAATACAACTATCGTTAATGGTCATGGCGAGAAGGCTAATATCCAGGATCGCGTAGCTCAGATTAAGAACGAGATAGAGAATACCAAGTCTTCATACGATAAGGAGAAACTTCAGGAGCGTTTGGCTAAGCTCGCCGGTGGTGTAGCTGTCCTCTATGTAGGTGCCAACTCTGAGGTTGAGATGAAAGAGAAGAAGGATCGTGTTGACGATGCTCTCTGCGCTACCCGTGCAGCTATCGAGGAAGGTATCGTTGCTGGTGGTGGTACTACTTATATCCGTGCTCTCGAGGCATTGAAGGATATGAAGGGTGATAACGCTGATGAGACAACAGGTATTCGCATCGTAGAGCGTGCTATCGAGGAGCCTTTGCGCCAGATTGTAGCCAATGCAGGTGGCGAGGGTTCTGTAGTTGTTAATAAGGTACGCGAGGGCGAGGGTGACTTTGGTTACAATGCCCGCAAGGATGTTTACGAGGATATGCGCAAGGCTGGTATCGTAGACCCTGCCAAGGTAGAGCGTGTAGCTTTGGAAAATGCAGCTTCTATTGCTGGTTTGTTCCTGACAACAGAGTGCGTATTGGTTGACAAGCCTGAGCCTGCACCTGCTGCTCCTGCTGCTGCGCCTGGAATGGGTGGAATGATGTAATCTAGTGAATGGCTTGCGCAAACAAAGCACATTCTAAGGGTGCGGGTTTGCAAAGTGAAAATATCAAATGGGGGTGATTCTCAGCGAATTACCCCTATTTTTTTGTTTTTTTAGTTATAAAGATGCAAAAAATAGCAAAATTATTTGGTTCGAATAATCTTTTTTTGTATCTTTGCATCGTAAATAAAAGAAAGTATCATCTGAAAGGATGACAAAGATATTTTTTTTGATTTGTTTTAGTAGATTAGTTTTTAAGTAGTTTGTTTTTGGAAATCGGTTGTCGTGAGACATCCGATTTTTTTTTTGTTTTTATTTTGTTTTCTCGATATAATTGTGTAATTTTGCACCATATTAGAAATTTGATGGCATGAACAATATTGATTGGAAAAAAGCATTGGTCTTTCTGATTGTTATCGGAGGACTGATTTATATTACAAAAGCTGAGTTGAGGATGACGACTACAAACTCGTTCCTGACTACGCTAGGTATCTTATTGCTTCTCTTTATCGGAGATAACTTCGCACAGAAGATTGATGATGATCGGAAACGACGTAAACTGAATAATGATGGAAAAGCTGATTGAACTTTATAAAAAATGGGCGGGTGAAGAACCTGCTGATGTCATAAAGCTGGCAGGGCAGGGGAGTAATCGACAGTATTTCCGTATCATCAGGCAGGATGGTGATACTGTGATTGGCGTGATAGGAACCAGTCGTGACGAGGATCATGCCTTTATCTATCTGGCTCGGCATTTCCAGCTCAGGCAGTTGCCTGTTCCCCAGGTCCTGGCGGTGAGTGACGATGAACTTTGTTATCTTCAGACGGATCTTGGTGGTACTTCGCTTTTTGATGCAATCAGGGGCGGACGTGATGCTGGCGGACGTTATAATCAGAAAGAGAAGGAACTCCTGAAGAAAACCATTCGTGAACTACCGAATATCCAGATTCGCGGAGCTAGAGGCTTGGACTGGCAAAACTGTTATCCTCAGCCAGAATTCGATGTTGACAGTGTTCTCTTTGATCTCAACTATTTCAAATACTGTTTTCTGAAGCCTACCGATTTGGATTTTCACGAATTGAAACTTGAAGCCAACTTCCGGCTTTTTGCCAAGGATCTGACATCAGAGCCGATGGATTGTTTTCTGTATCGTGATTTCCAGGCGCGCAATGTCATGTTGGATGATAAGGGAAATCCACACTTTATCGATTTTCAGGGTGGCAGAAAGGGACCATTCTATTATGATCTGGCCTCATTCCTTTGGCAGGCATCTGCTAAGTATCCGTTCAAACTGCGCAGAGAACTGGTTTGGGAATACTACCAGTCATTGAAACATTATACCGAGGTACCTACGGTGCGACATTTTGTAAATCGGTTGAGTCTTTTTGTGCTCTTCCGTACCTTGCAAGTGTTGGGCGCTTATGGATTCCGTGGTTATTTCGAGCGCAAGAAGCATTTCATTGACAGCATTCCGCCGGCTATCCAGAATTTACGCGATCTTCTGAAAATGGGAGACAAGGTATTCCCTTATCCTTATATGATGGATATGCTGAGAAGACTTACTGAGCTGCCGCAGTTCAAGGTGATAGAGAGCGTGGCGCTGAGTCGTGCAGATGGCTATAAGACTACCGACAACAATATATATCGTGCGCATCCGCAGGACGGACCAGCCACCTATTCTAAATATGATGGTAAGGGACCGCTGGTGGTAAGAGTGTTTAGTTTTTCTTATCGCAAGGGAATTCCTGAAGATCCGTCTGGCAATGGCGGAGGTTATGTCTTCGACTGTAGAAGTACCCATAACCCTGGCAGATACGAGCCTTATAAAAAACTGACGGGTCTGGATGAGCCTGTTATCCGATTCCTGGAGGATGATGGTGAGATATTGAAGTTCCTGGAGCATGTCTATGCACTTGCCGACCATCATGTAAACCGCTACATGCAGCGTGGCTTTACCTCTCTGATGTTCTGTTTCGGATGCACCGGCGGTCAGCATCGCAGTGTATATTCCGCCCAGCATCTTGCTGAACATATTCACCAGAAGTTTGGTGTAGAAGTGCATATTTGTCATCGTGAACAGCATATTGAACAGGTTTTACCTGCAAAACAATAGAAAATAGCGTGCAAATTTGGCTATCTCGCAAAAAGTTAGTAAATTTGCACGCACATTTAAAAATAGCTAATTAGCAATGATGCAAGCAATGATATTCGCAGCAGGTTTGGGCACTCGCCTTAAGCCACTTACCGATCGTATTCCGAAGGCTCTGGTAAGTGTCGGGGGAGAACCTTTGCTCAAACGTGTCATCTTTCAGTTGAAGGATGCCGGTTTCACTCGCATTGTAGTGAACGTGCATCATTTCTCCCAACAAATTATCGATTATCTCAGAGAGCATGACAATTTCGGGCTCGATATCCGTATCAGCGATGAAACCGACAAACTGCTCGAAACAGGTGGTGGCATCAGGAAGGCATGGGCGCTCTTCGATTCTTCTGAACCTATCTTGATTCATAATGTTGATATTCTGAGTAATGTGAATCTGAAGAAATTCTATCAGATGGAGAGTCAGGATATGATAGCCGCCCGTCTGATGGTGAGCGAACGCAAAACCAAGCGTTATCTCCTCTTTGATGACAGTATGCGGCTGGTGGGATGGACGAATATAGAAACGGGTGAAGTGAAGAGCCCTTATCCTAACCTCAATCCCAAAGATTATAAGATGTATGCCTTCTCTGGCATTCACATGGTAGCCCCATCACTCTTCCCGCTGATGGAGGATGAGCCGGATAAGTTCCCTATCATGGATTTCTATCTGAAGCATTGTGACAAGGTGCGTATAGAGGGATATGTGAAGAACGATCTCAAACTGATGGATGTGGGAAAGCAGGAGACGCTGAAAGAGGCGGAAGCATTTCTAAAATCGTTAGTTAATAGTTTATAGTTAATAGCGGCTATGCCGTATAGTAAGAGTGCTATAAACTATAAGCTATAAATTGTAAACTGTAAATTAAAATTAGATATTATGCAACAGAAGATTATTATTTTGGATTTCGGTTCACAGACCACACAGCTGATTGGCCGTCGTGTTCGTGAGCTCGATACCTTCTGCGAGATTATGCCTTACAACAAGTTTCCAAAGGATGACCCATCTGTCATTGGTGTCATCTTGAGCGGTAGTCCATACTCCGTTCATGATCCGGAAGCTTTCAAGGTAGATTTGAGCCAGTTCATTGGCCGTATTCCTGTGCTCGGCATCTGCTATGGTGCTCAGTTCCTCTCTTTTGCCCAGGGTGGAAAGGTGGAGGCTGCTGACAGCCGTGAGTATGGTCGTGCCAACTTGGAACATTTCGATGTTGAGAATCCTTTGTTCAAGGGCTTTGTTGAGAACTCGCAGGTGTGGATGAGTCATGGTGATACCATCACTGCCATCCCTGAGGATTATAAGTGCATCGCTTCTACTGCTAATGTGAAGTATGCTGCATATGCTTCAACCAAGCAGCCAGTTTGGGCTGTTCAGTTCCATCCAGAGGTATTCCACTCTTTGCAGGGTACACAGTTGCTGAAGAACTTCGTGGTTGATATCTGCGGTAGCAAGCAGGATTGGAGCGCTGACTCTTTTGTTGAGACTACTGTGGCTGAGTTGAAGGCGCAGTTGGGTGATGATAAGGTTATCCTTGGTCTTTCTGGTGGTGTTGACTCTAGTGTGGCTGCTGTTCTCTTGAACAAGGCTATCGGCAAGAACCTTACCTGTATCTTCGTAGATCATGGTATGTTGCGCAAGAATGAGTTCCGTGACGTGATGGAAGATTACAAGTGCTTGGGCTTGAACGTAATCGGTGTAGATGCATCAGAGAAGTTCTTTACCGACTTGGCTGGTGTTACCGATCCTGAGAAGAAGCGTAAGATTATCGGCCGCGACTTTGTTGAGGTGTTTAATGCTGAGGCTAAGAAGCAGACCGGTGCCAAGTGGTTGGCTCAGGGTACTATCTATCCAGACCGTATTGAGAGTTTGAATATTACTGGTAAGGTTATCAAGAGCCATCACAATGTAGGTGGTCTTCCTAAGGAGATGAACCTTCAGTTGTGTGAGCCTTTGAAGTGGTTGTTCAAGGATGAGGTTCGCCGTGTAGGTCGTTCTATGGGTATGCCAGAGCATCTGATTACCCGTCATCCATTCCCTGGTCCTGGTTTGGCAGTTCGAATCTTGGGCGATATCACTCCTGAGAAGGTACGTATCCTTCAGGATGCTGACGATATCTATATCCGTGGTTTGCGCGAGTATAAAGTGAAGTTGAGTGGTGAGGAAGCTCGCCGCGTCTTGGCTGCCGGTGTTCCTGCTGATATGCAGAATGGCGAGATAGAGGTATCTCTTTACGATCAGATTTGGCAGGCTGGTACCGTATTGCTCTCTACTGTCCGTTCAGTAGGCGTGATGGGCGATGAGCGTACCTATGAGCATCCGGTTGCTTTGCGTGCGGTAACAAGTACCGATGCAATGACTGCCGATTGGGCACATCTTCCTTATGATTTCATGGCTAAGGTAAGCAATGAGATTATTAATAAGGTGAAGGGTGTTAACCGTGTATGTTATGACATCTCTTCAAAACCACCTTCGACAATTGAGTGGGAATAAACAGAATAAAAAAGTCGCCTCGAAAGGGCGACTTTTTTTGTTATTTCTGATTCTTCAGGAGATCACGTATTTCCATGAGAAGTTTTTCTTCGTTGCTTGGTTCCGGAGCCTTAGGTGTTTCAGCCGGTTTTTCCTTTTCCTTCTTCTTGGAAATCTTGTTCACCACCTTGATGAGCATGAAGATACAGAAGGCAACGATGAGGAAGTCGAAACAGGTCTGGAGGAAGTTACCATAGTTGATGGTAGCCGCCTTCAGTTCCTCGCCCGCTACATTGACGGTAGGGAGAGTGAATTTGAGGTCAGCGAAATTCACGCCGCCAATCAGCCATCCAATAGGAGGCATGATGACATCATCTACAACGGAGCTCACGATTTTGCCAAAGGCACCACCGATGATAACACCGACAGCCATGTCGAGCACATTGCCGCGCATGGCGAATTCTTTGAATTCATTCAAAAATTTACTCATACTTTCTTTTTAAAAATTAAAACTATAGTTTGGTTATTCGTCATTTCCCCTTTTCTCATATATATAATAAGGTGTAGAAAGTGGAGATTTTTCTTTGCTTTTTGCAATATGGAGTTGTCAGTATGGCATGTGAAGAGTGAAAATAATGCCAATATTAAAGCTCTACTATTCTTTTTTAACTTATTTAATACTCATTCTGGTTGCAAAGTTAGAAAAAAATTAGTAACTTTGCGCTCGAAAAGAAGAAAAAATGCTCTAAGGCGTAAAATTTAGAATGTTTCAGCATCGGATGAACGCTTGAAAGCAGTAAAAAGGTAATTTTATTAAACTTTTAATTTAAATATTAAGAACAATGATTAAGATTGGTATTAACGGATTTGGCCGTATCGGTCGTTTCGTATTCCGTTCTACAGTTGAGGCTGAGAACGCAAAGGAAGTACAGGTAGTAGCTATCAATGACTTGTGCCCAGTAGATTACATGGCTTACATGTTGAAGTATGATACAATGCACGGTCATTTCGATGGTACTATCGAGGCTGACGTTGAGAAGAGCGAGTTGATCGTTAACGGTAACCACATCCGTGTTACTGCTGAGCGTGATCCAGAGAACTTGAAGTGGGATGAGGTTGGTGCTGAGTACGTAGTTGAGTCTACAGGTCTCTTCCTCGCTTATGACAAGGCTGAGAAGCACTTGAAGGCTGGTGCTAAGTACGTAGTACTTTCTGCTCCTTCTAAGGCTGACGCTAACGGTAACCAGGCTGATATGTTCGTTTGCGGTGTTAACACTGACAAGTACAATGGTCAGAAGATCGTTTCTAACGCTTCTTGTACAACAAACTGCTTGGCTCCTATCGCTAAGGTATTGAACGATAACTTCGGTATCGAGACAGGTTTGATGACAACTGTTCACTCTACAACTGCTACACAGAAGACTGTTGACGGTCCATCTATGAAGGACTGGCGTGGTGGCCGTGCAGCTGCTGGCAACATCATCCCTTCTTCTACAGGTGCTGCTAAGGCTGTAGGTAAGGTTATCCCTGAGTTGAACGGTAAGTTGACAGGTATCTCTATGCGTGTTCCTACTTTGGACGTATCTGTTGTTGACTTGACAGTTAACTTGAAGAAGCCTGCTTCTAAGGAGGCTATCTGCGCTGCTATGAAGGCTGCTTCTGAGGGTGAGTTGAAGGGTGTACTCGGTTACACAGAGGATGCTGTTGTTTCTTCTGACTTCTTGGGTTGCGCTTTGACATCTATCTTCGACGCTAACGCAGGTGTTTATTTGACAGACAACTTCGTTAAGGTTGTTTCTTGGTATGACAACGAGATTGGTTACTCACACAAGGTTGTTGAGTTGATCAAGATCATGAAGAAGCACAACGGTTAATTCGTTGCCTCTTAACGATTAAGTATATGGCCGTCCAGCATTTTTTCAATGCTGGACGGCTTTTTGTTTTTATAAGTGAGAATTTCTTTTCATTTTATTTTGTTTTTTCAATAATTTCATTTAACTTTGCGGCATGAAATATTCGATGATAACCATATTGGGACCTACGGCGAGTGGTAAGACGAGTCTTGCTGCCGCTCTTGCAGCCAGGATCAATAGCCTGGGTGCCCATTTGTCGGGTACCACTGCCAAGGGCGCTGAAATCATTAGTGCTGACAGCCGCCAGGTATATCGCGGCATGGATATAGGTACGGGTAAGGATCTGGCTGACTATACCATCCATGGCAAGCAGATACCTTATCACCTCATTGACATCTGTGAGCCTGGTACGAAATATAATCTCTTTGAATATCAGCAGGATTTTTATGATGCCTATCAGGATATTCAGAAGAGAGGGGCTTTTCCGATATTATGTGGAGGTACAGGACTCTATATTGAGTCGGTGCTGAAAGGTTATCATCTCTCACCTGTTCCGCAGAACCCGGAACTCCGTGAGTCATTGGCTCATAAGAGTTTAGAGGAACTTACGCTGATACTGAAAGAGCTGAAGGCGAAAACGGGTTCTAATATGCACAATCGCACAGACGTGGATACAGCACAGCGAGCTATCCGGGCGATAGAGATTGAAAGCTATAATCTGGAGCATCCGATGCCCGAACGTGAACTCCCTGCGGTTGATTCGCTGATTATCGGTGTCAGCATAGACCGGGACGCAAGAAGGGAGAAAATTTCAAAGAGACTGAAACAGCGATTGGATGAGGGAATGGTAGATGAAATCAAGGGACTGCTAGATCGTGGTATTCCTGCCGAAAATCTCATCTATTATGGTTTGGAATATAAGTTTATTACAGAATATGTGATTGGTAAGACTTCATACGATGAGATGTATCGTGGTCTGGAAATTGCAATCCATCAGTTTGCCAAAAGGCAGATGACGTGGTTCCGAGGTATGGAGCGCAGAGGCTTTACTATCCATTGGGTAGATGCATTGCAGCCAATGGAGAAAAAGGTGGAGACGGTTTTGGAGCTGATGAGGAGCTAGGCTGCGGCCTGGAATCTGGCTAGGGCTGGCATCCGATGGAATCGGATGCAACGGTGGCTAGGCGGAAGTAATATTTCTACAACTTTCAAATTACAAAGAAGAGACAATGGTAAACGAGAATAAATGGGGGCTGCTTTATTGCCCTAGAGGAGGCTGGCGAAGTAACAAGCGCTGGGAAAAAATAGAGAAGGTGCTCAAGCAGCAGGGCGTGGATTACGACTTTGTGCAGAGCGAGAATCAGAAGAGCGTAGAACGGCTCATCAGAATGTTTATCAACAATGGTTATAAGACCATTGTCATCGTTGGTGGAGATTCTGCGCTCAATGATGCCGTAAACTGTCTGATGCAGATAGATCCGAAAGAAAGAGAAGAGGTGGCACTGGGTGTTATTCCTAACGGACTGATGAACGACTTTGCCCACTTCTGGGGATTCAGCGACAGCGATATTGAGAAGACGGTGGCGTCGCTGAAAAAACGTCGTATCAGAAAGATTGACCTCGGTTGTATCCGCTATGTGAACAAGAAGGGGGAGAAATGCCGTCGCTATTTCCTCAACTGTATCAATATCGGACTCATCGCCGCCATCATGAACCTGAGACGAAAAACCCATCATATCTTCGGTTCACGTACCCTGTCGTTTCTCTGTTCCTTCATCCTGATGATATTCCAGCGTCTGGACTATAAGATGCATGTGAAAATCAATTCGGATGTTATCAAGCGTAGAGTGATGACGATGTGTATAGGCAATGGAACAGGATATGGACAGACTCCGAATGCTGTGCCATATAACGGACTGCTCGATGTGTCGGTGGTATCTCATCCTAAGACAACCCAGCTCTTCGAGGGAATCTATCTTTTTGTGAAAGGTAAGTTCCTCAACCATAAGAGTGTGCATCCTTACCGTACCCGAGAGGTAGAGGTGCTCGATGCCCAGCATGCCCTGATAGGTATTGATGGCAGATTGATGAATACACCGGTAGGCTCATTCCAGATTACTGTTATTCAGGAGGTTATCAACTTCCTGATACCCGTATAACCAGTATGCCCGTAATAAGGGAAATGTATCAAGAAAAACGTATAATGTAAAACATATAAAATAAAAAATAGCAGAACTTTATCCGAGTTCTGCTATTTTTATGATTTCTTCTTCCTGTAAGATTTTGATTTTCCTTCCTTCAGTATTGATGAGTCCTTCTGCCGTAAAGGCTGAGAGCGTACGGATGGCATTGCTCGTTGTCATATTACAGAGATTTGCCAGATCTTCACGACTCAATCGGATGTCAAGAGTTTTTCCGTCTTTTTCTAACCCATAAGAGTCTTTCAGAAATATCAGTCCCTCGGCAAGTCGGGCACGGATATGTTTCTGGGTGAGGTTCACGGTACGGTCGTCCGATTTACCTATTTCCACACTGAGATATTTGATAAAGAAGAAGCCGATGTTGAAACTCTTGGAGATCAGTTTCATGAGAACTGCCAGCGGGAACTGGGCAACGACGCAGTTTTCCAGCGACATGGCTGCCGTCTTGTATATCTCATCCGCAAAATAGGCTCTGAAACCAAAAAATTCAATCGGTTTGATAACACGGATAATCTGGCTCTTGCCACCGATACCTTCTTTGTATATCTTCACTTTTCCCGCTATGAGACATAGTGCATATTCAGGAGTACCCTCGTTCTTGTAGATGATTTCGTTCTTCTTATACTTCTTGATTTCCAGATGTTCTTTCAGTAAATCGAACTGGTCATCAGTGATGCCTCCCCATAGCTTAGCAATCAGCATTGCTATATTTTCTTTATCGTATTTTCCTCTAGCTGCCATGTGTACAAATCTTTTAAACTGAAAACTGAGTGCAAAAGTAATGCTTTTTCTCGAAATAATCAAGCATTTTTGTCTAAAAATATGTTTTAAAACATAAAAAGGCAATTTTTTCTAAAAATGGCATACAAAGAGCTTTGTTATACCACAAAAAAGTGTTACCTTTGAAAGCAATTAATTTAGTCAACAAAAATATAGAACCTTAATATAGATCTATGAGTTATCTAAAATTCGAAAAGGCCCTTATGACGAATCTTCAAGAGTCGTTGCCTAAGGAGTTGTTGAGAACAAATCGCTCGGGTGCATATTCGTGCTCAACGATTGTAGACTGTAATACCCGCAAGTATCACGGATTACTTGTCGTGCCGGTTCCAGAACTGGACGATGAGAATCATGTGCTCTTGAGTTCGCTGGATGTTACGGTGATTCAGCATGGAGCTGAGTTTAACCTCGGCTTGCACAAGTACCAGGGCAACAACTACAGTCCGATGGGCCACAAGTACATTCGTGAGTTTGATTGTGATAAAGTGCCAACTACCCTTTATCGCGTAGGTGGTGTTATCCTGAAAAAGGAAGTTGTATTCCAGCATTATGAGAATCGCATTCTGATTCGCTATACTCTGGTAGACGGCCATTCGGCTACAACCCTTCGTTTCCGTCCTTTTCTGGCTTTCCGCAGTGTCCGTCAGTTTACTCATGAGAATGCTACCGCATCTCGTGATTATGCTGAGGTAGATCATGGCATCAAGACCTGTATGTATGCAGGTTATCCTGATCTCTATATGCAGTTCTCCAAGAAGAACGAGTTTAAATTCTGTCCAGATTGGTATCGTGGCGTGGAATATCCAAAGGAGCAGGAGAGAGGTTATGCTTCTAACGAAGACCTCTATGTTCCTGGCTATTTTGAAATGGATATCAAGAAAGGCGAAACCATCGTCTTTGCTGCTTCTACATCAGAAATCAAGGCGGTCAGCCTGAAGAAGCTCTTCGACAAGGAAGTGGATGAGCGTTCGCCTCGTGACAATTTCTTCCACTGTCTGGTCAATGCGGCTCATCAGTTCCATCGTCGTGAAAAGAACGATGACCGTTATATCCTGGCAGGTTATCCTTGGTTCAAGTGCCGTGCCCGCGATACATTCATCGCTCTTCCGGGTCTCACCCTCTCTATCGAGGAAGATGACTACTTTGAACTGGTGATGAAGACTGCCATGAAGGGATACTACGAGTTTATGGAAGGCAAGCCGGTCAGCGTTCATATTGCTGAGATAGAGCAGCCTGACGTGCCATTGTGGGCTATCTGGGCTTTGCAGCAGTATGCCAAGGAAACCAGCAAGGAAGAATGCTTCAAGAAGTATGGACAGTTTATCAAGGATGTTATCAACTTTATCCAGGATAACAAGCATCCGAACCTGAAGCTCGAAGAGAACGGATTGCTCTATACCGATGGTAAGGACAAGGCTGTTACCTGGATGAACTCTACTGCCAACGGCAGACCAGTGGTTCCACGTACCGGATATATCGTAGAGTTTAATGCTTTGTGGTATAACGCTTTGTGCTTCTGTGCTTCTCTTGCTGCAACAGTAGGTGAAGAAGACAGCCAGCAGAAACTCCTGGCTCAGGCTGAGCAGACCAAGCAGGCGTTCCTCGATACCTTCCTCAATGAATATGGCTATCTCTACGATTATGTTGATGGAAATATGATGGACTGGAGCGTTCGCCCGAACATGATATTTGCAGTGGCTTTTGACTATTCTCCATTGTCGCAAGACCAGAAGAAGCAGGTTCTTGATATCTGTACACGCGAGCTCCTTACTCCTAAGGGATTGCGTTCACTCTCGCCAAAGAGCGGTGGATATAATCCTGTTTATGTAGGTCCGCAGACCCAGCGCGACTATGCTTACCATCAGGGTACGGCATGGCCATGGCTCGGTGGCTTCTATATGGAGGCAAGTCTGAAACTCTATAAGCGTACCCGTTTGAGCTTTATCGAACGCCAGATGGTAGGTTATGAGGACGAAATGTCTTCCCACTGTCTCGGTACCATCAGCGAACTCTTCGATGGAAACCCTCCATTCGCAGGTCGTGGTGCCATCTCTTTCGCCATGAATGTGGCTGAGATTCTGCGTGCGCTCGAGTTACTTGAAAAATATCAATATTAATAATAGGAGGACTGCTATATGAAAGTTTTAATGTTTGGATGGGAGTATCCTCCTCACGTATTTGGTGGTTTGGCAACAGCCAACTTTGGTATCTCCCAGGGACTTCATGCCCAGGGCGATGTTGATATCACATTGTGTCTGCCTCATCCTTTCGGTGATGAGGACCGCAGTGCCTGCAAGATTGTGGCAATGAACAGTGTGCCTATCGCCTGGCGAGATGTAAATCACGACTATGTGCAGCAGCGCGTAGGCAATATCATGAATCCGGACGATTATTTCCGCTACCGTGACCACATCTATGCCGATTTTAACTATATGCATGTAAATGACCTCGGCTGTATGGACTTTGCCGGTGGTTATCCGTCAAATCTTCATGACGAGATCAACAACTACAGCATCATTGCCGGAGTTGTAGCCCGTTCAGAAGAATTTGATATTATCCATGCTCACGACTGGCTTACATTCCCTGCCGGAATTCATGCCAAGCGCGTGAGTGGCAAACCATTGTGCATCCACGTTCATGCTACTGATTTCGACCGTAGCCGTGGAAAGGTGAACCCTACCGTTTACGCTATCGAGAAAGACGGTATGGATAATGCCGACTGCATCATGTGTGTATCCGAACTGACCCGCCAGACGGTGATTCACCAGTATCACCAGGATCCACGCAAGTGTTTCGCCATGCACAATGCCGTATACCCATTGAAGCAGGAGTGGCAGGATATTCCACGCCCAAATCATAAGGGCAAGGAGAAGGTAGTAACCTTCCTGGGACGTCTTACCATGCAGAAGGGACCTGAATATTTCGTAGAGGCAGCCAACATGGTATTGCACCGTACCCGCAATGTGCGTTTCTGTATGGCAGGTTCGGGCGATATGATGGATCAGATGATTTATCTCGCTGCCGAAAGAGGCATTGCCGACCGGTTCCACTTCCCTGGCTTTATGCGCGGCAAACAGGTTTATGAATGTCTGAAAGACAGTGATGTCTACGTGATGCCATCTGTGAGCGAGCCGTTCGGTATCTCACCTTTGGAAGCTATGCAGTGCGGCACACCAACCATTATCTCCAAGCAGAGTGGATGTGGAGAAATCCTGTCCAACTGTATCAAGGTAGACTACTGGGATATTCATGCCCTTGCCGATGCCATCTACAGCATCTGTCACAACGAGAGTCTTTTCGATTATCTCTCAGAGGAAGGCAAGAAAGAAGTAGACCAGATTACCTGGGAGAAAGTGGGAGCCCGCATCAAAGACCTGTACCTCAAGACCTTAGGGTGGAAGTAATGGGCAGTTAATAATTAAAAATTAATAATTAATAATTATGAAAACAATTTGTTTATATTTCGAGATACATCAGATTACCCATCTGAAACGCTACCGCTTCTTCGACATCGGTACCGACCATTATTACTATGATGACTACGAGAACGACCGTAGCATCAACGAGATTGCTGAGCGCTCTTATATGCCAGCCTTGAATGCCCTTCAGGAGATGATTGAAAAGAACGGCAAGTATTTCAAGGTAGCTTTCTCGCTTTCGGGTGTGGGTATGGAGCAGTTGGAACTTCATGCTCCTCAGGTACTGGAGAAGCTTCAGCAGCTCAACAATACGGGTTGTGTAGAATTCCTGGCTGAGCCTTACTCTCACGGACTTGCTTCTCTGGTTAATGAGGCAAGTTTCAAGGATGAGGTGATGCGCCAGTGTACTAAGATTGAGGAATATTTCGGAAAGAAACCTACCGTATTGCGCAACTCTTCGCTCATCTACAGCGATGATATCGGTAACGATGTTGCCAACATGGGATTCATTGGTATGCTCACCGAGGGTGCCAAGCACGTGCTCGGCTGGAAGTCTCCTCACTATGTTTACCATTGCGCCCTGAACCCTAAGTTGAAGCTCCTTTTGCGCGATGTGAACCTGAGCGATGATATCTCTCTGCGCTTCAACAACAGCGATTGGGACGGTTATCCACTCTTTGCCGACAACTATATGAACCGGATTGCTGCCTTCCCAGAGGAGGAGCAGGTTATCAATATCTTCATGGAGCTTTCTGCTCTTGGTATTGCCCAGCCTCTGTCAAGCAACATCCTCGAGTTTATGAAGGCTTTGCCTCAGTGTGCCAAGGACCGTGGCATCACCTTCTCAACACCTTCAGAAATCTGCAAGAAGATTAAGTCGGTAGGCGAGGTGAATGTGCCTGATACCTTGAGTTGGGTAGACGAGGAGCGTGATGTAAGTTCATGGTTGGGTAACCCGATGCAGTGTGAGGCTTTCAACAAGCTTTACAGTGTGGCAGACCGTGTACGTATCGCCAACGATCCACGTATCAATCAGGACTGGGATTACCTGCAGGCAAGTAACAACTTCCGCTTCATGACTACCAAGCCAAGCAATGTGGGTCTTGACAGAGGTATCTATTCAAGTCCTTTCGATGCTTTCACTAACTATATGAACATTCTTGGCGACTTCATCACCCGAGTAAACGACCTCTATCCTACTGATGTTGATAACGATCAGCTTGAGAGCCTGCTTACTACCATCAAGAATCAGGATGAAGAGATTGAGATGAAGGACAAGGAGATTGTCCGTCTTCAGGCTAAGATTGAAAAGATAGAGAAGGAGGCTGAGAAGCACCATGGCGAGAAGCCTGCTAAGGCTGCTCCTGCCAAGAAGGCCGCAGCTAAGCCTGCAGTCAAGAAGGCTTCTGCCAAGAAGGCTCCAGCTAAGAAGACAACAAAGGCAGAGCCTACAGAAGAAAAGAAAGATTAGAATTTTTAGATTACTCATAAAGATTAATCCCCCTCGCTGCATTGATTTGCAATGAGGGGGATTTTTTTATTTCCCAAAATATTCTCTGAAATAACGCGTTAGCTGGATAGCGTTATTTTTCGAAATGAATCCAGTCTACGTCGAAGAAGGCAGCATCGTTCTTCTTGGCTGTGCGGGTGTTGAAGAAACCGAGCTTGGCACCAATCCACTTGCCTTCACGTACGGTGAAAGGATTGCCTATCTTGTTGAATTTCTTACCATCCAGACTGTAGCTCCATTCAGCGATAGCCTGTATCTGGTTGGCGATGCCTTCGCTATGAACCTTCACGCGGAGCCATACATCCTGGGTAGCGATGCGGGAAGAAGGAATATCATCTACGGCATACTTCACGGTGTAAGGCTGAGGCAGCTTGCTGGTCTTGATGGCCACTTGCTTTACCACCTTCTCGGCCTTTCCCTTCTCAGCCTTCTCGCAGGTTACATATTGCAATACAACACCCTCTTCCTTGGTATCAACAAACTTGAGTGCCGCATAGTCCATGCCTTGCATGATCATGCCAGCGCTTTCGCCCAATACCTTATCTTTTTCCTTGTAAGCCTCGGTGCGGTTAGGTATGAACTTCACCTTGGCAGTAGCAGTAAAGTTCTCGGTAGGGAGTTTCTGGAGCAGGAGGTTTGGCAAATCATACAGGTTCTTTACATCTTCAGCCTGCTGCACACCATAGAGACGTAACTTAGAGTTCTTGGCATCACAGAAGTACCAGTACTGACTGTAAGGACCGTTCCACTGCCATTGCAGACCTAAATCTACGCTGTTGAAATCATCCGATTCCTTAGGCTGGAAGTTACCGCTTGATGTTAGGTTTGGCTTCTTCCATTGCTGAACAGGGTCACCGCAGCCATCGCCATCCTTGTCGTCACCGATGACGAGCCAGTCGTTCACCCATTTGGCTGGTTGCAGATGAACCACACGACCATAAGCGTGCTTATCCTGGAAGTGGAGGAACCAGTCTTCGCCGTTCTGGGTATCTACCCATGCCCCCTGGTGAGGGCCGTTTACCTTCTTGTTCTTTCCCTGTGCCATACCCACATACTCCTCGTAAGGACCGTATGGATTCTTGGAACGCAGTTCTACCTGCCAGCCATACTTTACTCCGCCCGCAGGACTCATGATATAATAATATCCGTTGCGCTTGTAGAATTTAGTACCCTCGATGGTTGGCTGGTCTTCATGACCATCATATACGATGCGTGAAGGACCAATAACCTTGGTGCCGTCAGGTGACATCGGGGCTACGAAGAGCACTGACTTGATACCGGCTCTTGAACCGGCGCATCCATGCGAAAGATAAGCTTTGCCGTCTTCATCCCAGAGAGGGCAGCAGTCGATAAGACCTTTTCCCTTCATCACCCAGGTGATAGGCTCCCAAGGACCACGTGGGTCTTGTGTCTTGGTCATGAAGAGACCCTGGTCAGGATCGCCACAGTAGATGTAGAACCATCCGTCATGGTAGCGGATAGAGGGTGCCCACACGTAGTTACCATGCTGAACCTTCTTGCGCCAATCCAGTTCGGTGCCCTGGTATTCAGGAAAAACAGGATAGTCATCGAGTAGGGCAGCACCGATAATCTCCCAGTTTACCAGGTCGGTGCTGTGCAGAATCTGCAAGCCTGGGAAACATTGGAAGGAAGAGGAGGTCATATAGTAGTCATTGCCCACACGGCATACGTCTGGGTCTGAGTAGTCGGCGTCAATAACCGGGTTGCGGTACATTCCGTTCTTCAGGTTCGGATTCCATGTCTTGGATACCGCCTTCTGGGCATTCACGCTCAGTGCAGAGAGCGGAGAACTCAATGCGATGGTGGCGAGAATGCACAGGAGTGAATGAGATTTTATTTTCATTGTTACCGATGTTTAAATGAATTATTTAGCTACGAATTTCTTGTTGTTGTAGATATAGATACCTTTTTTGAGACCTTGCAGGTCTTCTGCCTTGGCATTGAGCTTTACCATGCGACCGCTGAGGTCGTAAATGTTGTTATTGTTTACCTTGGCGGTTAAAACAACATTGTTGATACCTGAACTTGTTACCTTTACACCTTTCAGAGTGATAACCCAAGCGGCCTGTGCTCCTTGTGGTGTGAAGGTAAAAGCGCCAGTAGCAGGAGTGTCAAGTGTAATATCAAATTTTGTGCTCGTATCCGTTTGGGTTGAACGGCTAGGGAACACGTATTTGTCGCTGGCAAAGGTTGTTCCGTTCAGCTCGCCGAGATAGCAGGTCTTGTTGTCTTCATTGGCATATCCTGCAAATGTAGCTGTTGTAATGGTAATATTCTCAGGCAGATTGATGGTAAACTGTACGCCCTTGCTATACTTGATGGTATTGCTTTTGGCTGTAGCGTAACCTTTGCTGCTCTCTATGCTGCAACCGTTATTGAACGTCCATGGAGATGGATCTGTGCTTGAAGAAGTGCTGGTTGATGCATCCAGAATATAGCTTACTTCTGTTGGCTCACCTGGATTGGGAGTGGGATTTGTACCTGCCCCTGTAGCATCACACTGGTCGTCTACTGTAGAATCGTACTGGCGAATCCAGAGTTTGCCAGACTGGCATGTAATCTTAGAGTTGTTCTTGAATACGAGATTATCTACGAAGCGGATATCGATGCCCTTCTTGGCTGAAATCTGCACGTTGTCGAGAGTCACGTTCTTGATGTGGCTCTCAGGGCGGCCAATCAGGAAGATAGCGTTACCTTCGCAAACATCTGTTGTCTTCACGTTCTGAAGCAGAATGCCGTTGTAGGTTGGGGTTGTGCTATCCAAAACTCTTGCATTTGCCTTATCTACGGCAGGATCGCTGTTGTAGTTCTTGTCGTAGTAGCAATCGATAGAGAATGGGTTCTTCACCTTGGTCATGGTGAAGTTGGTGAACTTCCAGTCCTCCTCGCCACCGCCACGCAGCGTACCGCCACTGTTGATACCCGTCTTCATGCGGATACCGGCAGTTGTACCATTCATGGTGATGTTGTCGAACCATACATGCTTGATGTTTTTGGTGAAACTACCGATAGAAGCACCATGTCCTGTACCAAAGTCGCAGTTCCAAACATGGATATACTGTGCATTGTCATCGCAAACCACGTTATCATCACCTGTACTGATATTGCAGTTATAGATGTTCATGTGGTGTCCCCAGATCGAGATACCATCTGTGTTATGAGAAGGCTGTTCTGTCTTGGTTTCAGAAGAAGGGTTATAGATGATTACATCATGAACTGTACCATTGTTCGCACCATTGCTGTTGCTCAAGGTGATGTTGACACCCGGAGTATTCTGAACCTTGAGATTGCGAATCAGGAATCGGCTGCCTTTCTCGAATCGGATCATCGCTCCCGGATTGAATGTCTCCTTGTTGTCGCGAGCCTTCCACCAGCGTGTTCCCTGTCCGTCGATGATGGAAGTTTCACCTTCGCCCTCGATAACAATGTCGCTTTGGTTCTTGTTCTTGCAACCGATAAAGAGCGTTTTGTTGTTAGGTGCCTTGCCATATTCCACGAGTTTCAGAGTTGCTCCTGCGCAAAGGTGGAGTACAGTCTTTGACTTGATGCTGAGTACCTCGGTAGTGCTTGTCATCTGGTCTTTACTTCCAAACATCCAGGTGCCGGCAGGAATCACGACCATACCACCTGTTGTAGGCACAGCATCAAGTGCTTTCTGGATAGCCCTGGTGTTGTCTGCAGCAGATGTAGAGGCACCATAATCCTTGATGTTGAACGTGTTTGCCGAAGTGATAGCTGGCAACTGTGGCAGAGCAACAGCAGTCCATCCTTCTGGAGTGTTCTGTGCATTCTGCTCGGCTGTGATACCTGCGAAAGTTTGTGCTTTAGCGAACATTGGCAGAGCCATGAGCGCAGCAAGCACGACTGTCTTAATGATTGATTTCTTCATTTCTTCTTAGGTTTATTTATTTTATTCTATAAGATTTTGTGCAAAGTTACGACATTTTTGCTTATCACATGCAGATAGTGAATGAAAAAGTACGAAAACGATTACGTATACCTTGCCGATAGAACCAAAAGAAAGACCGTATCCATCAGGAATCATCTCCCTAGGATACGGTCTTAAACCTAATGATTAACGTATGTCCTGATAAGTTTTCTTATCAACATAATGACTTTGATTAGTAACCTGGATTCTGGTCGGCTAATGTCAGCTGGTCATTGGCATCAATTGCAGCCTGTGGGATAGGGCGAAGAAGCTTCTTGCCGATATACTGGGCAGCCTTGTCTCCCATCTCATGGTTATACTTGGTGCAACGTGTTATCAGGGTCTGGGTTCTTCGAAGATCCATCCAGCGTGCCTCATTACCGAAGTTCTCGCATGCATTCTCATCAAGGATGTCATCGATAGTGACAGTTCCTGTAAGTGCAGGAAGGCCAGCGCGCTGGTGAACCTCGTTGAGTCTTGCCAATGCCTTAGGGTTATCGCCAGCCTTCAGATAAGCCTCAGCTGCTACGAGATACATCTCTGGCAAAGTGATGATATGGATGTCGCGATAGCAGGTGTTCTTTTCTGTCTTAGCAGTCTTGCTGTCGTCAAACTTTTTGCATGGACTGGAACCATATACCAGTTGCTGGTTATCGTAATATTCCATATCTCTGCCGTCCATATTCTGTGCTTCCTTGCTCTGTGAATCCATCGGAATGCGATAGGTGTTTGCTCTGTTTGCAGGATCTATAGCCTTCCATGCTTCAAAGTCGGCATCTGTTTCATACCATGCAGAATAGTATCGCGTTACTGGCTTACCTACCAGACTCTCACCATTCTTGTACCAGGTCCAGTAACCGGTACCTGCAGCATTTCCCTTGTTTATATCTGGCAATTCCTTCATGAAGGTAGCATCGTAACGCTGGTCACCCTTCTTGAAACAATGCAAGGCATAGAGGGTTGGTACATAGCTGGAGGTTGTAGCCTTGATGTTATCCTCGTTTCCACCCAGATAGTTGCAGTAGTAACCGCTCCATTCTGTACCACCTGATGTTGTATTGTTGGCTGTAGCCAAATCATATTCCACATCCCAAAGGAACTCTTCGTTGTCATCGCCCGATCCGTCTGCCTTCCAGAGCTTGGCAAATGGGGTAGTCAGTTTTCTGCCTGCAATCACTTCATCGGCAAGAGCTGCTGCCTTGGAGAAGTAGTCTTGCTTATTGAGGTCCCATGCTGCAGAAAGGTAGGTTTTGGCTAGGATAGCCTTGGCTGTTTCCTGGCTGATTCTGCCACCACCCTTGGTAGCTGTAGAAGCTTGGAGCACATTCTTACTGATAACATCTTCTAGCTCGCTGATGATATAGGCGTATACATCTTCAGCAGAAGACTTAGGATATCCTGTGTCTGCTGTGGTGAGGAAGTCCTTCATGATAGGCACACCACCGAAGTTGTTTACCAGAAGATAATACTCGTAGGCTGCCAATACACGGGTTTCGCCTACCAGCTGACCTTTCGTCTTGTCATCAACTTGGGCTGTCTGTGCATAATATGACACAGAGTTGGCTGCACGTATACCTGAATAGAGGTAAGTATAGAGATTCTTGATATCCGTATTTTCTGGAGTCAAGGTCTCGTAAGTGTTCAATGCCTCGTTCATCTTGTTACGGGCATCGGCATACATGTCTGTACCTGCTGAGAAACAGCTGGTGAACAGAGGAGCTGCATAAACGTTTTGCAGATGCTGATAGGCATCATTGACGAGGTTGTTTAATCCCTCTTTTGTCGCAAAACTCTGTTTAGCAGTTACATTCGACTTGTTGCTAGCATCCAGGAAGTCGCTGCAACTTGTCATGGTTCCCATGCAGCAGGCCGCTAATGCTACGCTATATAATATCTTTTTCATAATTGTTTACTTCATTTAATGAGATTAGAACTTAAGATTTACACCAAACTGGTAGGTTACAGATGATGGACCGCCATTCTGCAGATTCTGTGATGCCCACTCTGGGTCGAAGCCCTTGTAGTTGGTGAAGCAGAATGGGTTCAGAACGTTTACATAAACACGGAGATTTCTGATACCTGCCTTGTTTACTACGCTCTTAGGCAATGTGTAACCCAGGGTAATGTTCTTAACCTTGGTGAAAGAGGTCTTCTGATACTGGAAACCTTCTCCCTTGGCTGAACCCTTGTCACCGAAGTAACCACCCATCGAAGTATCGCTGTTGTTTGGATAAGGATACTTTCCGTAGTGGGTCTCTGTGGCGGTTGTAATCTCACCTGTTGCATGATCGATGATTGGTGCTCCCTTTGGTATGTAGTAATCCAGTTGCATGTGGGCATTACCACGGTCGCCATACTTCATATACTTCTCATGGAAGTAGCTGCGTGACCAGAATCCGCTCTTTGTATAGAACATGATAGAGAAGTCGAAGCCCTTGAAGTAAACATTGGTAGTGAAACTACCGGTCCAGCGTGGATCGGTACAACCATAAATCTGCTTATCGTTGTCGTCAATCTTACCGTCATCGTTCCAGTCGTTTACTGCCATCTGACCTTCATACCACTTATACTTAGTGCCATACTTCTCGTAGAATTCCTTCAGGGTATAGTGCTTGTCACCATTCATGGTGTGCATGGTTACACCCTTGTCGGTGATGACATCGGTATGGGTATAGTCACGGAGTACATTCAGTGGTTCGCCGATAAACCAGTTGTTGGCTACCTCATCAACCTTACCATTACTCAACTCCTTAATCTTGTTCCAGTTGCGGGCGAAGTTTACATTCGCACTCCAGGAGAAGTCTTTCTTGTTGATGATGTTAAAGTTCAAACCGAGTTCAATACCTCTATTCTGGACAGAACCTACATTGAAGGTTGAAGTCTTCTCACCAGTTTCGATAGGCACTGAACGTGACATAATCTGACCGTCAGAAAGACGGTTGTAGAAGTCGGCTGTTACATTGATGCGGTTTTTCAGGAAACTCAGGTCGAGACCTACGTCAAATTCCTTTACCTTCTCCCAGATGAGTTCTGTATTTACCAATCCGTTAGGATGATAACCCTGTACCTCTTTGCCATCTATGGTTACATAAGATGGACCTGTAGCAGAAGCGATAGTTACATAGTCACCCACATTGTTGTTACCGGTAACACCATATGACAGACGGAGTTTAGCATTGTCTAACCAGTTGTTGAACTGCTTCATCCAAGCTTCATCAGAGATACGCCATGCTGCAGCTACAGAAGGGAACCAGCCCCATCGGTTGCCGTCTGCGAAGCGTGAACTGCCATCGGTACGGAGTGTAGCTGTAGCCATGTAACGGCCCTTGTAAGAATAGTTGGCACGGAAAGCGAATGACTCCAGTGATGACTCTGTATAAGAACTTGAGAGCGTCTTGTCGCCGCTGGCTGTTCCCAGATTGTGGAATGTAGTGTGGTCGCTGGCGATACCCTTGCCTTCTTCATACTGGTATTCTGTATTGCTCTTGTAGAGTGAGAACAGTGCCATGGCACCAATGGTGTGGTCGCCAAATGTGCAGTTGTAGTCAAACTGGTTGTCCCACGTCCAGTCTACACGGGTTGTATTGGCAACGGATCCGAAGTTTGTCTTGTTCTTCTGGTAGTAAGTTGAACCTACGTCGTTACCCTCGTTCAGACCTGTAGCATAGAAGATGCCCTGGCGCTTGTGAGAGTAGTTAGGAGAGAAGGTGGTTGTAAACTTCAATCCTTTGATGATGTTGGCACGCAGGTAGAAGTTACCCATCAGTCGGTACATCTTGGTCTCGTTGGTGTAGTTGCCGTCATTCAAATCGATGAGCGGGTTATATGTAGATGTAAACTGTGCATCTGAACCAAAGGCTGCCTTTGCTCCCGGGTTAGGAATCAGGTTGCCATCTGCATCTGTTGGAGATACGAATGGGTTAAAATAGAATGCATTCACGTATGGAGAATAAGTACCATCAGTACATATGTCCTGGGTGCGGCTCATTGACATGTTGGTTGAGAAACCTGCCTCGAATATCTTGGAGAGCTTGGCATCCATTGCTCCCTTGAAGTTGAAACGCTCATAGTCGTTGCCTTTGAATACGTTCTCTTCTCCCTGATAACCCATACCTACACGGTAGTTGATCTTGTCTGTAGCACCGGCAGCACTGATAAAGTGGTTCTGCTGGGCGGCAGTGCGGGTAACCATCTTCTTCCAGTCGTAACCGTCGAAACTTGGATCCATCATCAGCTCATAAAGTTTGGAGTCTTTGTAGCTGGTTGCTCCCTTGCGGGCAAGGAAGGCAGAATTCAAGTCGGTATTCTTGATGATGTAATGTGGATGTCCTTCGGCATCAACACCCTTGCGGCTTGAGCCATCGTAGCTCTTACCATCGAGCGTGGTATATCTGGCAAAACGATAATCCATAAACTCGTTGGCATCCATAAACTCAGGCATGCGCGCCAACTTCTTGATACCATAATATCCGTCATAAGAGATGGTAGCCTTCTGTGCCTTGTCTGCACCCTTGCTGCCCTTGGTGGTAATCATGATGACACCGGCAGAGGCACGGGAACCATAAATGGCGGTAGAAGATGCATCTTTCAATACGTCGATGCGGTCGATATCATCAGGATTCAGGAAGTCCATGTTGTCGCAAACTACACCATCGATAACATACAATGGCTGTGCCTGCTTGTTGATAGAAGCCTGTCCACGAACCTGAATATTGAAGCCTGCACCTGCGCGGCTACCAGACTGGGTGATGTTGACACCAGGAACAGAACCCTGCAGAGACTCTGCAAGATTGGTAGTACCACGAGCGGCTATCTTTTCTGAGTTGACAGATGCGATAGAGCCGGTTACGTCGCGTTTACGCATAGTACCATAACCAACGACAACGACCTCGTCAAGGGCTGCATTGTCATCTTCAAGTACGATGTTCCATGTTTTCTGACTTCCTACTTTTACTTTCTTAGGCTTGCAGCCGATGTAGCTGAAAGTCAAGACCGCATTAGGGTCTGCGTTCTGAATGGTAAACTTACCGTCAAGGTCGGTGATGCCACCTGCCTTACCATTCTGGTCAGTAATGGTTACACCAATCATTGGGTCGCCATTAGCATCCTTAACGGTACCTTGGATTGTTTTCTGCGCAAAAGCGAGGAAACAAACCGAACTCAAGGTCAGTGCCATGCTGGCACGTTTCAGTTGTTGATACATAACGATGTTTGTTTTGTAGGTTATTATTATATCTTGTTAAGTTTTGGTCTAATTGAACTTATTTGCGATTAGTTGTAGTCGTGTTTGATTCTCAATAGATCATAAGGAATCTTCGATTTTTGGTTATAATCTTAGATTTCTGCTACAAAGGTAATTAAATTTTTTAAATGTTGAATAAAATAAACGAAAAATCTAACGTAAACGTTTTCGGAAGTGTTGTTTCTACAATATTGTTTTTTCGTCGTATTGATTCAGGCGGGTAAGTGAGGCTTATTTGATGGGGCAGGAGGTAGCCGGAATTACGTCACGACGTATCTGTTGCTGCGTCGCGACGCACTGGTTATTACGTCGGGACGCAGCAAATGCTACGTCGTGACGTAATTTCAGCAGCCCATGGTAAGCGGAGCCGCTTACGCTGATGAAACCATGTTCTTCATTGCGCAAGTTCATACGTTTCATTGAGCCGATACATCCGACTGCGCTGGCTTGAAGATTCGATTGCGCTGGCTTGAAGATTCGACTGCGTTGGCTCGAAGATTCGAATTCGTAAGCAGAATGAGACGGATTTGTTTGCTGACTGAAGTGGCTGAGTTTGCTGACTGAAGTGGCTGAGTTTGCTGACTGAAGTGGCTGAAATAGCGAAAAAAAAGGGCATGTCATCGCACTTATGATACACCCTCTCTATTAATAGTATTATTGTTCCAATTTCTTAATTTCATCAATAGATAAGTCGGTAAGATCAGCAATTTCATCTAATGGATAATTGTGCGCCAACAACTTCAAAGCAAACTCTTTTCTACCTTCTTCTTTGCCCTCTTTCTTACCTTCTATTCTACCTTCTTCTTTGCCTTCTTTTCTACCTTTTTCTATTCCTTTTTCTATTCCTTTCTCTTCAGCATGCTTATATACAGCATAATTGTCCCACATGACCATCATGCTGTTGTCGTATTTCTCCTGTTCCTCTTTGGTCAGGCTCTTGGAGTCGGCGATTTCTGCCAATCTCTTGAATATCTTATGCTGAGCCTCGAAAGGCATTTTTTCTAAAGTCTCCATATGCTTCAAATTATAAATCCAACAATCTAAAAACGTAGTACACT
>ENA-OPSQ01000117-OPSQ01000117.1-human-gut-metagenome-genome-assembly--contig:-NODE-117-length-70117-cov-20.857098_pt1 | contig 70117 bp, 62 predicted proteins | sample MGYA00241456_ERZ501904 | MGnify/ENA primary metagenome ERZ501904 (study PRJEB25962, sample SAMEA2042452) | human gut metagenome | biome: human gut; feature: human-associated habitat; material: faeces...
ATTCAAAGAAATCTGCAACGTTCTTGAAATTATCAAACTGCTGGCAATACATACTGGCATAAGGTTCGGGGAACCTTTGTCGTATATCTGCCTTTATCATATTTGCAAAAGCCTCCTTTGTATAGGCTTTCAGCAATTCGTTGTATTGTTCCTCGCTCATAATATTCTCTGTCATTTCAACATCCTTGCTATATACATCGCCTCATAAACTATGATCAAACATCAAGAACAGTATTTAACTGAGAGGACATTTTTTCTAATTCTTATCCCAAATCCTATTAAACTCTTTAGTATATTTAGATGCCATATCCACATCATTTATATGTACCGAAATTTCCTCATCATTTTTTGTTTCAGCATTAGTTGTCCAATTATAAGAACCATGAATGGTAACGTTGTTATCAATCACACAAAACTTATAATGCATGATACCTTTGCGCTCTGCCTTTACGGCCTTATTCGCAAAAGGTGACAAATCAACACCATATTTTTTATTTGTATAATTAGCATCTGTCATTATACGTACCTTACAACCATCATTTTGTTTTTCCAACAACTTCTTCCGTAGAGTTGTATTAGTGAACCAAGCTACGCTAACGTCTATTGTTGCTCGTGCTCCATCCAAAGCTTTGAGTATTTTCTGCTCAATGCTTTTGAACTCTACTTCTGATTTTATTTCTGTTTTAACTTCAACAACACCAGAGTCATAAGTTTCCAACGTATTTTTGACAAGTTTTTCCAATACACTGATATTGACCATAGGTTTGGGATATATGGTCAAAGTGTCACCTGGATGAGCTTTACTTTGAGACTTGGTAATATTTACATTCTTTACCTCTTTGAGAGTATTAAGCAAAACTTGCAATTCTTCTGCAACAGAATCATCAAGCATAAATACCTTAAGATACTTGCCACTTGGAGACTCACGAATTTCTGTAGAATACATATTGCTATTATCTTTATACATAAGCGAATTTACCTCGCTCTGGCAAGGTGATAAATTGTAAGTATCCGCTCAACTCCGTATTGCATATCTCAAAATAATGTTGTAACTTTGCACGGCGGCATCATTTTCCTAATTTTGAAACAAAAATACGAAGTTTAGCCCTCCACCAGCTAATGCCAGTGGAGGTTATACCTTAATTTGACTAAATTTTAAATTCATTTTTATTGTTCCTCATCTTCCCAGAACTCAGGAAGAAGAGTATAATACTTATCCTCAGGCGTAGAATCTATGTGCTTCAACACATAACAAGGCCAACGCTCAGGATTTTTATCTATTTACCTTGTTTTCTATTCAACCATTTTTATTTGCCGAACTCCTTGATTCGCTGTTCTTCCTTCAAAGAGCAGACAAGCAGTTGTCCATTCTTCTCGGCTACGATATAGCCATCCAAGCCTTGAACTACCACCTTGCTCTCATCGGCTGCATGAACCACGCAGTTCTTGCATTCATACAAGCGGATGTCCTAGCCTACCTTGGCATTGCCAGCCTTATCTTGTGGAAGCAAGGTGCGGAGGCTGCCCCAGCTACCTAAGTCGCTCCAGCCGAACTCGGCTGGCAGGGTATAGATTTCCTTCGATTTTTCCATTACGGCATAGTCAATGCTTAACAAGAACAACGTATGACTTAGTATAAATCCATGTTGATATCGAATGGACTATCAAAGTCTTTCAGCATGGCATGCTTTGTATCTTTCTCTGAGAGATTAGCATGTTCTGTTGGGATCTTCCAATCTATGCCTAAGGTGTCGTCAAGGATGCTGATACCACCATCGGCTTCCGGATGATAGAAGTTATCACACTTGTACTGGAAGACTGCTGTCTCTGAGAGGACTGCGAAACCATGAGCAAAGCCCTTTGGAATGAAGAACTGGCGATGATTGTCTTCTGTCAGCTCTACAGCCACGTGCTTACCATAGGTTGGTGAGCCTTTGCGGATATCTACTGCTACATCAAGTACTCTACCCTTTACGCAGCGTACCAACTTGCTTTGGGTATAAGGTGGGCGCTGGAAGTGCAGACCTCGCATCACGCCATAACTGCTCATTGACTCGTTGTCTTGACAGAAGTGAACACTATGTCCCAGGATTGGGGCAACCTTTTCTTCAAACTCTCGCTCGCTGAAGCTCTCGAAGAAGTAGCCACGAGAGTCGCGGAAGAGGCGTGGCTCTATAATGAGGACGCCTTCTATTTCTGTTTTTACTATATTCATGATTCTAACTTAAGTTCTTACATAAGATTTTTTCGAAAACCTACCCGTCCTTCCTTACCGTTAAGGAAGGCTCCACCTCTCACCCCGACCCTCTCTCCTCAGGAGCGAGGGAGGAAACCGCCCTACTCGGTGCTCGGAACCGCTACGCTCTAAGGTTGGCGGACCATCAAAGGTCTTCGCCATGTTGTGCGGGATGGGACCGCCTGGAGTGGAATTTCTTGGCAGTGCTATATAAACCAAAGGTCAGATTGTGTTCGTGTCGGTTATATACAAATAGGAAAACTTTATGTTTTCACTCATTTGTTATCATAATAGCCTGTAAATAACCTTTTAATAATTTCAACATTATCTATATAGCAAAAAGATTGAGGCGCTCTAAATTTTGAATCTATACTAGACGGATCAAGTGGTTCTTTATAAAGATCGAATCTTGAAATTTCAATTCCAAAAGCAACTGTATGATTTTGAAAATAATCAAAAAACTTATCTCTAGAAATTGATCCGCATTTCGAATATTTCTCCCAGATATAATCCGGTGTCCCTTTTTCAATATGACTTACTAAAAAACTACCTATTATTTTCTTCACTGGTGAAGATGAATATACAAATGCGCGTTCTACAGTTTCTGAAAATATACGTTTTCGAAACTCTACCTTCTTAATACCATTTGCTATAGCAGAAGCATATTCCGGTTTAATTGATAATAAAACATATTTATGCTTATAAGGAACATTAAAAAAATATTCATAGGACCCTCTTCTATACAAAGACTTGACTTTATCTTTTAGAACAAATCCACGCTTTTTTAAGAAAGAAGAAAATTCCTTCATATGTATGCCAGAAACCGTTATTAACGGTTTATTTTCCTCCAGCAACTCTACGGATTTTTGTAGTAAACAAGATCCTATTCCTTGATTTCTATATGACTTAACTACACGTAGAGTACATATTTTTTTTTCATCACTAGTCTTCTTTAATATAGAAACACCTTTTATATCAAAAATACCATTATCACAACACAATAAAATTAAGCGACTATCAGTTAAAGTCAGTTCTTTAAAAACCTTTTCTAACCATTCTGTAAAAAATGGATATTCAAAAGCTAAATCTGCTAAAAACAACTTCAACTTAAATAAAAGGTTATCAGCTAAAACTGAGTTTATTCCCTTTTTAATTATATGATATTCCATTTATTTTGTTTTTTTTACACTACCCAACAAAAAAATGTTGAGTAGAAAGATCAACCCTAAAGTCACCACTAACCAAATACCCCAACAATACTCAAAATCTTTTGGAATCAAAGAATCCATAAATGCGATAATAGCAGATGCTATTGTTCCCAATAATACGACTATCAGTATATATATTAACAAACGCATTTTTTGACAATCAGAAAACTCTGTCTTAAAAAACAAAGTAAAGTTCTTCACAGGCTGAATAGAAGGTTTAAATTGAAGGTTCGTATTTTGTAGATTTTGAGTATTCACTTTTTCGAGCCCAAGCTTAAATTCTTCTTTACGTTTCCAGTGGTGTGCTACGTTCTCTGATACAAATTCGATTTTATCACCTAAATAAGAGTGCCATCGTTCGTTTTCCAACAATCGCTTATCTAGCTTTATAGAGCTACCATTTTCAACACTTTCTTCTGAATCGGCCATATAGAAAAAATGAACCTTAGAAAACTTAGGTAATTTAAAACCTTTAAACTCAACTAGCTCTTTCTTCTTTTTGGATAACTCTCTTACATCATTCAAGCGAATATCAAACAAATACGAACTTGAGAATGCAGACTGTAGCCAATCATTAGAAACTTTTTTCTTTTTAGCAAAAGCCAAAAAGGATTTTAACATGATACGAAACCTAACAAATAATCGATAATCACGAAACGATTCTGTATTAAAATCAGAGTTAATCGTTATAGTTATTTGTGTGACTCCAGTTTGTTCATCATAAATAAATTCCTCTATGTTTTCCTTAGATAGCTCATACATCAATAGTTTTATCTTTCCACCTTCTATGGTATGATAGCTTTTTGATGGTTCTGATGTACTTTTCAGATCCTCATTGAATACCGTACATAACAGATCTGTATCTAACGACAAACATCTGACTAAGTCATGAAACTCAGATATATCTGCTTTAAAAGGAAGCAAAAGAACGAATTTTCGAATAGACAAGGGACATACTATACCAAAATCTACAGCTCGAAATCTATATTTTTCGTTCGTTACTGTTGACTTCACATCTGAATTCCAAAGATTTATTTGGAACTCAAATTCATCACCTGTTTGTTCTTTGGAAGCAGAATTAGATTGTGTCGTATCATCTTTAAGATGAGGACATTTTCGGCAGCATTCATTTTCCTCCTTACTATTCGTCCAAAAGAAGCCTATACTTTTCATAAGAAACACATTTTTTATTCAAAATCACTATCTTTAAACAAAGAAGGCATTGACATTTCAACTTTTAAACGTTTGTATCTCTTTGTCTTATGTAAAATCTGGTTTCCATCATCCCAGGATAGTATATTTGAAATTTCACGCTCATAAGTAGTCTTTGTTGGTTTACCATAAGCATCATAATCAGTTTTGGAAGTAACCTTCAAGTCACAGTTTAAAACTGTTCCTGTCGTAAATCCTATTTCTTTCGCATATACTTGTTTTAAGAACTCCTTATCTACAATTTTAAAATTAATTTCTTCACCATTGAATATTCCTTTCCATTTAGCCTGACTACCCTTCAATAATACAGGGGAAACAACCAAAACAGAAGTATTTGAATAATTACTCGTTACACTATTAGTTGATCCCTTTATTATTTGTCTTGAGAAATCCGACTTACTAATACTCGCTTCTGACAGTTTGACATTTGGAGTTCTGCGATTATATGAAGAACAAGAAACACTTGTAACATGAGGTTCTTTTACTAACTCTGAATAATACTTATTCCTATTAGTTAAAATATCAGGATCTCCTTTTACTAAAAAAAGTATATCTTCTTCTGTAAAATCCCCTTCTTTAATCTTCTTCAATAATTCTGCTCGATTCAATTGTTTTTCTGATTCATCCAAAGATGGAGAAATACATATAAAATGATTTATCAAAGCACCAGCAAGCAACATGAATAGATTTTTGAAAGCCTCACTTTTAAATACTATTTTAAATTTATCTATGAGGCCACCTTCACCTAATGCAGATACATCTATTTGGATATCTTCCCCAAAAAGATCCCCAAGATGGTTTAATACTTGTATCATACTTGCCTCACATTTATTATGAATAGAAGCGTCCATTTCATGACGCTGCTCATCATCCATAAAATAATGTAAGTCAATTCCTAAAGTAATCGTAGATTCTTCCATAACGTATTATATATCATAGCTTAAATCTCACACCAAAACATACCGATGTATGCACCAGCACAACGTACCAACTATATTACAAGAAGTTAGACCTAACCATTTTGATTTGCATAAAGATCGTATCAAGAACTAGACCTAAAGCCATCAAAGTTCCTTGCCTCCAAAGAATTGACCTAAGGCGGACATCATGCGGAGTTGCTTGGCAGATGGGGCTTTAATGCCTTTGTTTGCCATATCCAAATAGAAGTTGAGGCTGGTGGATAAGGCTTTGGTTAGCTCTGATGGCATCAGCATGTGCCATTTCTGGTTCTCCTTATCCTCGTAGGTTGCTACCAAGAATAGCTTCTGGAGCTTGTACTGAGTCTTGCGCATCTTGCACACCACGTAGGTGCTGGCATCGCCTTTTACAAACTCATCTACCATCTGGAGTTCCTGCTTGTTCAAACGGCTCAAGATCTCGATTGGATTATCCAACATCTCCTGAGCTATTCGCCTGGCTGTCTCATCTTTCTTCAAGTTGGGACTTACGTATAAATCGAGCTTGTCACATGCTTTCAGCATATTGACTTTCGTTGTGCTATTGAGTAGCTGAACCAAGCGGATGCTATCAGCCGTGAAGTTCTTATTTGGTATTACAATCATAATATTATAATGTTTCTTGTCCCCATAATGATGCAGGAGCTACCTAAAAAGAAGGTTGCTCCTGGCTTGATTGAGAAATAAGATTTCATGATTTTATATTTTGTTCCTCATTGCAGTATCGCTCTGCACTAGTCGTCGCTCGAATGAGGAATGTTTTTTATTCTACTTTTGATAGGATTACCTCGGGAGAGGTGCCCATCAGGGTTATGGCGGAAATCTTATGACCACCATTGGCGTTTAATGAATAACCACAGTGATAGAGGGTGTCATCTATGATAAGCCAGCGGTGTTCTATATACATTGCCATCAGAAGCAGTATGTTCCAAAATGGAACTAACTACAAGAGGATCCTTAGTCCACTCCCAAGCCCTCGCCATGTTTGCAGGAACGGACAGCATGGGGCTACGGGATGACAACAGGGATCAGCGCTTACGTCCTTTACCAAATAATTCAGAATGCGAACCTAAACGAACTAATTCTATTGCGTTATTGTTCTTATCAAACCAAATCAAAAGTGTATCATTCTCTATATGGCATTCCATATAGTTCTTCCAGTTACCTTTCAAAGGATGAGGATTATATTCTTCCGGTATCTGATTGCCTTCTGCCAAAAGCTTAACTATCCCCATAAGCGTTTCTACAAATTCTTTATCATTCTTAAAACGCTTATAATCTTTCTTGAACTGCGAGGTCTTTCGAATTTCTTTCATAAACTCTATTCCTCCATTGATGCCATGAAACTTTCTAAGCTATCTACTCGAACTACTCCTGCATCATGACCACTCTCTGCCTCTTTCATTGCAGCCAAAGTTTCTGCGTTTGGAATATCTTCCAAAGCAGCACTCTTTGAAACAGGGGAGTCTGAAACTATTTTAACGCCTCTCATAAGAGAGAGGACATTCTTTAATTGCTCCAACAAAGATGGACTATCTACCTGTAATGTTAACTGTGCCATAACTTCTATATTTTATTCGCAGCAAAGATAAGGGTTTTCCGTGAAACTACCAAATTTTTGGGGGTGTTTTTTCAACTCTGACCAATTAATTGTAGAGATCTACGGTAATGTCGAAAGGTGAATCGAAATCCTTCAGCATCGCATGCTTCGTATCTTTTTCTGAGAGATTAGCATGTTCGGTTGGGATCTTCCAATCAATACCGAGGCTATCATCAAGGATAGAGATTCCTCCATCAGCCTCTGGGTGATAGAAGTTATCACACTTGTACTGGAAGACGGCTGTTTCTGAGAGGACTGCGAAACCATGGGCAAAGCCCTTTGGAATAAAGAACTGACGATGATTGTCTTCTGTCAGTTCTACAGCCACATGCTTGCCATAGGTTGGTGAACCTTTGCGGATATCTACTGCTACATCGAGTACTCTACCCTTTACGCAGCGTACCAACTTACTCTGGGTATATGGTGGGCACTGGAAGTGCAGACCTCGCATTACACCATAGCTGCTCATTGACTCGTTGTCTTGGCAGAAATGAACACTGTGTCCCAGAATTGGGGCAACCTTTTCTTCAAACTCTCGCTCGCTGAAACTCTCGAAGAAGTAGCCGCGAGCATCACGAAAAAGGCGTGGCTCTATAATGAGGACGCCTTCAATATTTGTTTTTACTATATTCATTGGTTTATCTTTTGTTCTTTTAAAAAAGAATTTCTAAAATCATCCCAGCCTTCTTTAGCATTAAAGAAGGCTTTTTTCGAAAATCACCCCGTCCCTCTTTACCCTTAAAGAAGGAGTTTTTCGAATTCCTCCGTCTCCCTTTAGCCAAAGGGAGCTCCACCTCTAACCAAGCCTTTTCAATAGTCTTTACGACCCTTTCGGTTCCCCTCACAGGGGACAGAAACCTCAGAAGGAAGGATGTAACCGCCCTACTCGGTGCTCGGAACCGCTACGCTCTAAGGTTGGCGGACCATCAAAGGTCTTCGCCAGATTGTGCGGGATGGGACCGCCTTACTATAGCTTGCAGATTGGGCTCATGGGAACGGATGGTTGGGACCACCAGAATAGAACCTCATTGCAGTATCGCTCTGCACTTGTCGCCACTCGAATGAGGAATATTATTTTTATTCTACTTTTGATAGGATTACCTCTGGAGAGGTACCCATCAGAGTTATAGCGGAAATCTTATGACCGCCATTGGCGTTTAATGAATGACCACAATGATAGAGGCTGTCATCTATGATAAGCCAGCGGTCATGAGACTCGTTACTCCATTTTCGGATGTCTATATGATTGTTGGGGAAGGGTTAGCGATGAAACATAGCCATCTATAATGATTACCCGATGATTGGCTGAACGAACTAAGTTCTCCAAAGCAACTCTTGCAGTATAGAAATCACCTTCGAAGAAGACCATCTCTGCTGGAGGGGTGGAAGTCCGAATAAAGAAATCAAGCTGCTGTTGCTGCTTAGCCTGGGTATCCTCGATTCGAGTCATGCGTTGTGAATGTGCATCTAACCGTGTATCTAATTGGCGCTGCATAGCCAATAGTTGCTGATTGACAGAATATCCTTTAAGAAGATAATCCTTTAGCACACCCGTTGCCCACTTTCGAAAGGCTGTAGCATTGATACTGTTGACACGATATCCTACAGAAATAATTGCATCCAAATTATAGAACTGCGTCTTGTATACTTTGCCATCAGAGGCAGTATGTTCCAAAATGGAACTAACTGAATTTTGATTCAATTCTCCACTTTTTAATATATTGCCAAGATGCTTGGTTGAGTCTAGGAGCTACCTAAGAAGAAGGTTGCTCCTGGCTTTATTGAGAAATAAGATTTCATGATTTTGTATTTTGTTCCTCATTGCAGTATCGCTCTGCACTTATCATTTTTCGAAAACCTACCCGTCCTTCCTTACCGTTAAGGAAGGCTCCACCTCTCATCTCGGTCTTCTCCCCTCAGGGAAGAAGAGGGAAACCGCCCTACTCGGTGCTCGGAACCGCTACGCTCTAAGGTTGGCGGACCATCAAAGGTCTTCGCCAGATTGTGCGGGATGGGACCGCCTTACTATAGCTTGCTGATTGGGGCTCATGGGAACGGATGGTTGGGACCACCAGAATAGTTCCTCATTGCAGTATCGCTCTGCACTTGTCACCGCTCGAATGAGGAATATTCAGGATGTGACAGCATCTGTCTATGAGATGACCACATGACCAATGTTCAAGCACGATTTACAACGAAATCTATTAAGATATTCGTATCTATAAAAACTCTCATAATGCATATTTTTTATCAACCAACGCTTCTAAGCTATTTTCATCTGCCGGTATCGGCTTGCCGCCTTTTGCCTTTAATGTTTTAACATAAGACAAAGCATCATTAAACTCAGCAGTTTCTAATAGCTTTTGCTTAGGTTGTACCTTTTGCAAAAACAAAGAAATCGCCTTTTCTATTGCAGCTGTCACACTAATATTATGTAATTTAGCATAACTTTCTGCACCTTTATATATATTGCTGTCAATTGCTATTGTGTTCATAATTGTATCTCCTTTTTTGCCTGCAAATATAAGTTTTTTCTTTGAAACTACCAAATTTTCGGGGGAGTTTTTACAATTCATACCAATTACTTGTAGAAATCTACGGTGAAGCACTATTATAGGTTATCAACCTATCTTTTTTCGACTCCCCTGTCCCCCTCTGCAAAGAGGGGTTCCTTACCCTATACCCAAGCCCTAAATCCCTACCATAGGGATTAGGGATGTAACCGCCCTACAGTGCTATCTGTTCGAAAACCTACCCGTCCTTCCTTACCGTTAAGGAAGGCTCCACCTCTCACCCCGACCCTCTCTCCTCAGGAGCGAGGGAGGAAACCGCCCTACTCGGTGCTCAGAACCGCTACGCTCTAAGGTTGGCGGACCATCAAAGGTCTTCGCCAGGTTGTGCGGGATGGGACCGCCTTACTATTGCGGGATATGACTTGCTTATTAGGAACGCCTAGCTAATGTTCGGGTTTCAACATAAACATATTAACAGTATTGTTGAATTCTGACACGTAATCCACAAAATGCGGATTATCCTTTCTTAGAATCATTGCTGCGTAATTATCTACTCCTTCTAAGTCTTCGATATTAGCAACCATAATGACATATTGTTAACGGTAAGTATTTGGATTTACCATCATAACATCATACGGCGAAGTGGCATTGATAGTTTTCAAAGAAAGCTGTTTAATGTCACCAAACATTTACAAACTTTGGTTCTTCTCCAGTGCGAGCTAGATAATCCAAATTCACATCCGCTAAGTCTGCTCCAATAATCGTCACCCGATTGTTGTATTTACGTATCTCATGCCCATCCTTTATTTGCTTGGAGTAGCAATTGGCATCCAACTGGAGACAACGACACACATTGAGACTTGTTGCTTCCATGTTCTTGTCGATAATGATGATTTGGGCATCGTGGTTCTCTCGCAACATATCACAGAAATAGTTGTCGGCAGAAGAGAATGAATAGCCAAAAATGACTATCTTACTTGCACGCAACACCATTTGTGAAGCATGATACCATGTATCAATGTAATGCTTGGATATAACAGGGCGCAACTTTAAGGGTGGTAAGAATGATGGGATGGGGATAGACTTGTGGTCTGAATCAAAACTTATCTCGGCTGCCAATTGATTCCTGAAGAAATCTTCTAAATCAATGGTCGTTAAATCTTCATGCTGAAAATCGTTCTTGTTCTCTACATCTACATACTCTTTGAGTGAGCCATGGAAATACAGCGCAGTTGGAGAGGCTTGGGAAGCATACGATGTATAGTTGAACGTGATGACTTGGCAGTCTTTGCCTTCCAACTGGTCATAAATAGTGGGGGTGTCTTTGTTCTCTACAACCACATTCTCTTGCGCCTTTCGCTGTTCCTCGCTTACCAAGTATGCCCATAGAATCCAGGATATGTATAAATAGTCGCGGATATAACTGTTTTGCCCCGTATAAAATCCATAGAAATACCCTGCGAGCAGTTGCTCTATATCGAGCATGTTCTTGTAGATATGGCGCAAGATGGGGTTATTAGACTCATGGATGCTCTTCTGAAGTATCTCCACGATGATGTTCTTGAATGTCTCGGTATAGTTGAGATGGCTCAAATCTATGATGCTGTCATCTTTTACTACCGTATGAAACACCTCTTCTATCAAGTTCGTCGTCTCGGCATCTATCTCCGCTCCTTTCTTGAAGTCCAACACCTTTTTGAAAAGGCGAACGATAAGCATACCCAACTTGCGTTGTGACTCATCAAGGCTTGCGTTGTTGGCAAGTTCGTCATTGATATTATGGCAAATGGAAACTATCTCCCTGTCCAGGTCCTTAGCCAAACGGTCGATGGCTGTACTCACAAACTTGTCGAAGTGGAAATGTACTCTGCCTATTGTCTTGCGCAAAATTGTATCAAGCGTCTTACCTTCGTCGGTTTCCAAAAAATCGACAATGCGAGGTATAAGGTCGGCTGATGTCGGCAAGCCTATTGTGGCATCCACTCCAGCGCCAAGCACTATCAGACTAAGTGGCTTGTCCTTGCTTCCTAATATTTTCCGAGCGAATTCCTCACCATAGAAATATTGGTTCTGAGTCATTGCATTGGGAGCAATTTGATTGGCTCCGTTGTTGATATCAAATGATGTATCTGCCATTTTCAAGTTTTCAATGTTAGAAAGAGGGTTAGGTTACTTTCCAAAGTATCTTAGGATACTTGACGATGTATCTTAGGATACTTGGCGAAGTATCCTAAGATACTTTTTTCGGGGTGGGTTAGCGACCGGGGTGACGGAGCGTCTTTTTGCGGGCCGTCCAGGCATTATTGATTGCTACCCGAAGGTTGTCGATAGTCTGCCCTTTTTCCCATTTCGGAACGAAGGGAAGGAGGAGGGAAATGAAACTCTGCTTCACTATCAAATCATCGGTGAAGGAAGGCTCTTGCTGGCGCATGGATGCTACCACCTCGCCCAGGTCTCTCGCTGTCTTGCAGGAACGAAGGAGGGTGATGTAGCCGCGCAAGGATTCCACCTTATTAATATATATAGCGAGGGCCTGCTCTTCCCCGGTGAGAGGTTGAGGTGCTTCGCCATCCTTGGCAAGCGTCTTCTCAGCAAACTGGTCGCCATAGAAGTTTTGCTCTGCCTTTGTAGCGTTGGGGAGGATTTGGTTATTGCCTCCGTATATATTGAAAGTTACATCTGACATATTATAAAGGTAAAAAAGTAAAAGGGTAAAAGGGTAAAAATGACTTACTGACTATGATAATCTCTTGATTTTCTTAACTTTATTCAATAGATATTCAACGTTTTTCAATGCCTTTCAACAGAATTGTTTTCGGACCACGGATGTTGTATCTTTGCAACAGCTTAAACGAAGAACGAAGAGTGATGAGTGAAGAATTCAATACCCGGGGTGCTCGACATTCAAAGCTTAGAGTAGCTGACAATTTTAGTATTAACAATTTAAAAGAAAGGAAAAGATTATGATTGAGTATTCTATTTACATGATGGGTAATCCTATCAAACCAGAGGAGCCTCAAAAGGCTTATGCCAAGAACCAAGTTCGTGAAATCTGGGACTTGAACAAGTTTTGCAAGCACATTGCATCACACAACGCTGGCTACAGCCGCGGTATGGTGAAAGCCATCTTGTCGGACATGTGCGACTGCTTAGTAGAGCAACTGCTCAACGGCAACAAGATTAAACTCGGTGAGTTTGGTGTCTTTGGCATCACTATCAACTGTGAGGGTGCGGAGTCGCTGGAGAAGTTTAGCGAAGAGAACATCAAGTCGGTGAACATCAAGTTCAATGCTGGTGTGGACTTTGAGAACCTTATTGATAAAGCTGAGTTCAAGCTCGTGGCCAGCCGTGCTGGTCAAGCTGCCTTGCTCAAGGCTGAAAAAGCGAACGAGTCTACCGTTGACCTGGAGGCTGCGAAGAAGAAGCCTACTACCGACAAGGAGGAAGGCTCTGGTAACACCAAGCCATCTGACAAGGGTGATAACACTCAAGGTGGTGGCAGCGAGAACGGCGGTGAGAACGCAGGCACCGATGGCGGCGGAACTGATGCTGGTTCAGACGGCAACATGGGATAAGCCAATCTAGCAGTGCCTTGCCTCTGAAAAAGGGAGGCACTGCTTACCCTTAACTTATTGTTTCACTTTTAAATATCATTGATTATGAAAATGTTTCGTTCTAACTCTGAATCAAATCCGAACCGGATTTCGTGGACTCAAATCGTGAATGCCATCGTACAGGCGCTGATTGCTGCGCTCACGGCACTGGGCGTTAGCTCGTGCACAAGTGCAATGTTGAATGTTTAATGTTAAATGTTGAATTATGAGACAAAGTCAATATATGTCGGCTGAAGATATCAAATATCTGGTGCTGCATTGCTCGGCTAGCCGATGCGATCTGGACTATAGTATAGAACAGCTGCGACGCGACCATAAGGCGCGTGGGTTTTATGATATCGGCTATCACTTCTATATCCGAAAGGATGGGACGATGACGCAGCACCGTAAATTACTGGAGGTAGGGGCGCATGCCAGACCTTATAATAGATGTTCTATCGGCACCTGCTATGAAGGTGGTCTGGATGAGCATGGCAAGCCATGCAACACCATGACCGCTGAGCAGGAAACGAGACTCGTGGATCTTTTCAGAAATCTGAAGATTCTCTTTCCGAAAGCGAAGATTGTAGGGCATCGGGATTTGCCGGGGACTACTCCCAAAGAGTGTCCGTGTTTGGATGCTGGCAGCTGGGCTGCTCATCACCACCTTGATTAACTCTTATAACTCCTTTTAGCTGGCATTGCTAGCAAAAGGAGTTTTTTCTTACTATTAGAGAAGGATTTTTCGAATCACCCCGTCCCTCTTTCCAAAGAGGGCTCCACTTTCTCCCCAAGCCCCTCTTCCTCAGGAAGCGGGGATGTAACCGCCCTACTCGGTGCTCGGAACCGCTGCGCTCTAAGGTTGGCGGACCATCAAAGGTCTTCGCCAGATTTTGCGGGATGGGACCGCCTAACTATAGCTTGCTGATTAGGAACGTATGGGGACGGCTTGCTGGTTGGGACACCGTATTCAACTACTCTTCTACAACTTCGAAGTCTTCCTTATGCACACCACGGATGGCTACAGCTAGTCCACCGAAGTCGAAGACGAGCTGGCGGTCACGGTCTATGCGGACAATGTAGCCTTCATAGTCTTTGAATGGTCCTGAAAGGACACGCAACTTCACGTGGTCTTTGGCAAACTTCTCAAAATCATCACGAAGAAATGTAACCTGCTCCGGATGGGTCTTCATCACATTCATAAAGGGCTGCATGATGGAGTCCTTGATGGATGCAGGTCGTCCTAAACTGCGGTCTTTGACTAAATGAAATTGGGGAAAATAATCTGCAAGAAATTCTTGTAGGTCATTTACGGTACCTTGCAAGAAGACAAGTCCGCTGACAGATTGCTCCAAAGTCTTTTTCACTCCTTGTTGTTTTTCCTCATCCTTGTAGGAATAATGAAGGGTTTTATGAATGAAATAAGGTTGTTTGGTATTTTTCTCGTCAGCATTAAACTTTTCAAGCCATTTCTCCAGTCCCTTAGCTGCCATGTGAAGAATAAAAATATAACTCCATGAAGTGGGGTTGGTGGAAGGGTCTTCTTTCTTTCTTAACCGTTTACGTCGGGATATTCCTTCTACACTCGGATCCGAAAGTCTTTCAGCCCCGATAACGTGGATGCCCTTTGGTAAGCGTTTGCTTACGTCGGCTGTAGAAGGTGAATTCAAGCAATCCTGCGTCATATTCGCGTTCTACTTTATGTTCTCAGCTGCAACCATACATGATGGTTGTGGAAGCCTAGTCCATATATTATTGTTATGCATAATCTTAATCGTAATATATGAGTATTAGCCATACAGCCTCTACACATGTAGCTTTATTTTACATCATTTGCACGTTCTTCTTAGAAGAGAGCGATTTGGTTGCAAAGGTACGAAAATTAGTTGGATTACGTGTCAAATTTTATCATTTTCTGTATCTCGTCCCTAAGATTTAACACAAATATTTAGCAAATCTGCCTCGGATGATTCCTATAAATGGCAGATTTGCACTTATTTAGGCTGTTGTTGCTCTTTTCTAAGAAGAAAGGGCGAAGTTTGCTAAACATTTTACCCCATCATTCCTAAATGGGGTAAACATAACTATTTGTTTACAACTCTTTCAAAATCCTTTTAATAATCCGTTCGTTGGCTTCATTGATGGTTGCTACGTCTATTGACTGCAAGTAAATCTGTGTGGTCTTATAGGAGTTGTGTCCCATGCCCTGGCTGATGGTGGCTATTGGTATATTCATGTGCAAGGCTACGCTTGCCCACGTGTGGCGTGCCACGTAGGTGGTCAGCGGTATCTTCAAGCCAACCATCTCACCGATTCTCTTCAGATTGTAGTTGGTGTTGTGCTCAATCTTGCGGTATGCGGTGTATGGAGAGGATTCCTTGCCTGTCAAGATGGGTAGCAGATAAGGAGACTCTTTGGTCTGTTCGGCATACTTATCGATGATGGCTTGCATCGGTTTCATCCACTCGATATTGAGGTTTTGGTGGGTCTTGCGACGGTTGTAGTTTATCATGCTACCTTTCAAGTCTGTCTTCTTCAAGAACGCCATATCTACGAATGCCATGCCTCGGAGATAGAAGCTAAGCAGGAATAGGTCTCGTGCCTTGTCAAGGGAGGAACCTGTTGGCAAGTCCAGGTTTTCTATTTTGCGAATATCCTTTACAGAGATGGCTCGTTTGGCAGTTCTCACGTTAGCGGTCTGCACGTGAGCAAAGATGTCGTTGGGTGGAGCTTGCCCTGCTTCCACCGCCTTGTTGTAGAGAGTGCGGAGGGTTCGCAGATAGAACGCTACGGTATTTTGTCCGACTCCTCTGTTCCATAGCCAAGCCTGATACATTTCCATCATCTCGCTGGTCATTTGGGAAAAGGCAAGGTCTTCATTGCCACGAAACTCCATAAATCTGTTGGCGGCACTGACATAGTTGCTCTTGGTGCCAAAGCACTGCATCTGCTCCTTCTTGTCTATCTGCAGGCGGAAGAAAGCAAAAACGCTCTGGCTCTGTGGCCGCTGCTGTATCTCCCTGGCTATGTCGTTAATGGTATAAGGGATGCCCTCTGCATCCTTATCACGGATGACACGCTGCATCTGCTTCATCTCCCAATCTATCTGCGACTGGATGAGCTGCAGATGTGCCTGACGGTTGTTGCGGTTAGAAACAATGATAGCCGACTTCTTGTCGTTCCATTCGCACGGAAAAACCTGATAGGCGGTACTGATCCAGCGCTGTCTGCGCTGGTGAATGAGGTGATAATACAATGTGCCTTCCTTTCCCGGCACCGAGGATGCTCTGAATTTTACTTTTACTGTTGCCATAATGCTAACTTTTTAATTTGTGAATAATTTTGCTTTTTGGGTATTTACACCTTATAATATATGTAAGCAACGGTATGGCAAAATCCTCCTTTTGTATTTTTTATTCAGGAAAAAGTTAAAATCTTACCACTCCGCAAATAGATTGCGGAGTAATTTATTATCTTTGCAGCATGAATTAAAATGAGATGTGGATGGAGATACAGTATCTTTCAACGACCCATTCTTCAAACTTTGGATCAGAAGAAACATTGCGCAGCTTTGATGGAATAAGAATATACCAGTTACATTTAAAGAGAGTGTACCATAAAACCTTGACGCACTCTCTTTAAATGTAACGTCATTTCTCCAATTTTAAAATAATATTCTTAGCCTCAAGCATTTTAGTTTTTAAAAAGGTAGTCTCTGAAGCCCGGTATCAGTAAGCAATAAAAGAGAGACCGTAAAAAAAAGAATTGGAAATGCCAAAGAAAAGAACGACTTTCTTTAGTTTAAGATACGAAAAACATTCAACAACAGATTTTGAATGTAGCAAACTACATGATACAAATAAAATATGTAATCTGCAAGATGCAGCATTTTTCCTTTTCAACCCAGCCTAATAAAACAAGGGAGCGAACTGCATCGCAGCCCGCTCCCTTATCTATACTGATGATTGAATTTAATCAACCTTTTCGATAATCTTCATTCCCTCTTCCACTGCCTGCATGTTCAGCGGAATCAAACCATGATGGCGCTCTGGCAATGACTTGTAAAGCGCCTTGTTCAAACCATCGGTGCTCACTACAGGACAAACCTTCAGCAGTCCACCCAATACAATCATATTGAACACCTTCGAATTTTTCATCTCGGCAGCCTTGTCCATCGCATCGATGCGATAAATGGTGATATCCTTGCGCTGAGGAGGATTCATCACACCATAGCCATCATAAATCAGGATGCCGCCAGGCTTAATCTTCGGCTCAAACTTGTCGAGCGATGGTTGGTTGAGCACGATGGCTACATCATAATGGCTCAGGATAGGCGAAGAGATGCGACTGTCGCTCACAATGACCGTTACGTTGGCAGTACCGCCACGCTGCTCTGGTCCGTAAGCAGGCATCCAGGTTACCTCCTTATCCTCCATCAGTCCTGAGTAAGCCAGAATCTTTCCCATAGAGAGAACGCCCTGACCGCCAAAACCGGATATAATGATTTCTGTCTTCATTGTTCTATTATTATATTAGAAGAGCAAATCGTTCTTCACTCTTCGTTCTTCACTCTTCACTTACATTCCCGTTGTATCCTTCAGGTCGCCCTTAGGATACTGCTTAAACATGTTCTCTTCCATCCACTTGTTAGCCTCAACAGGTGAGAGTTTCCAACCGCTGTTGCAGGTAGAAACAATCTCTACCAGGCTGGACCCCTTGCCTTGCATACTTGCCTCGAATGCCTTGCGGATAGCCTTCTTCGCCTTCTTGATGCTTGCCACGGTCTCCACACTCTGGCGGGTTACATAACAGGTGCCCTGCAGATGGCTTGCCAACTCGGTAATATTAAGTGGATAACCATGAAGATCAGCCTCTCTACCGTAAGGACAGGTAGCAGTCTTCTGACCCAAGAGCGTGGTTGGAGCCATCTGACCACCGGTCATACCATAAATGGCATTATTGATGAAGATGATGGCGATATGCTCACCACGGTTCAGGGCGTGGATGGTTTCGCAGGTACCGATGCACGCCAGATCGCCATCGCCCTGATAAGTGAAGACGAGACGATCAGGCCACAAGCGCTTGATACCTGTAGCTACAGCAGGTGCACGGCCATGGGCAGCCTCCTGCCAGTCTATATCCAAATAGCGATAAGCAAAGACAGCGCAGCCCACCGGACATACGCCCACCGTCTTATCCTCCATGCCCATCTCCTCGATAACCTCGGCAACGAGCTTATGAACTACGCCATGCGAACACCCCGGGCAATAGTGCATCGGGGTATCGTTCATCAGCGTAGGCTTCTTATATACCAGATTCTCTGGTGAAATTATATCATTCATTTTATTTAATTTATAGTTAATAGTTAATAGTTTATAGGAGGCTACGCCCTATCAACTGTTAACTATTAACTGTTAACTATCAATTGTCAATTGTTAACTATTAACTTCTTTAATGCTTCAACGATTTCCTCCGGCTCCGGTACGATACCGCCTAGACGACCAAAGTGCTCCACAGGAGTCTGACCATTCACAGCCAGTCGCACATCCTGAACCATCTGACCGGCATTGATTTCTACAACCAGAATGCCCTTCTTGGTCTTGGCGAGTTCATGAATCTCCTTTTCAGGGAAAGGCCAGAGGGTGATAGGACGGAACAATCCGACCTTGATGCCCTGCTCACGCGCACTCTCGATGCTCTTCTCGGCGATACGTGCCGCACTACCGAAGGCTACGATAACATAGTCGGCATCATCCATCTGCTCGGTTTCATAACGAACCTCGGTTTCACGGATTTTTCTGTATTTCTCCTGAAGAGCAATATTACGCTCCTCCATCACCTCAGGCTTGAGTTCCAGAGAGGTCATGATGTTGACAGGACGGTTCTTCGGACGACCGATAGTAGCCCAAGGACACTCCCTGGCAATCTCCTCCTCTGTACGACGAGGCTTGACAGGAGGCAGAACCACCTTCTCCATCATCTGACCAATGACACCATCGCTCAGAATCATCGCAGGATTGCGATACTTAAAGGCAAGCGTAAAGGCGAGATCAACGAAATCTGCCATCTCCTGAACAGAAGCAGGAGCCAGCACAATCACATTATAGTCGCCGTTACCACCACCGCGGGTAGCCTGGAAATAATCACTCTGGGATGGCTGGATAGTACCCAGACCCGGACCGCCACGCTGCACATTGACGATAACGCCCGGAATCTCAGCACCTGCCATGTAAGAGATACCCTCTTGCATCAAAGCCACACCCGGACTTGAAGAAGTGGTAATGACACGCTTACCGGCACCGGCGCCACCATAAACCATGTTGATAGCCGCTACCTCACTCTCAGCCTGCAGAACCACCATACCAGATGTTTCCCATGGCTTGAGCAGAGCCAGCGTCTCTATAATCTCACTTTGAGGTGTGATAGGATAGCCGAAGAAACCATCCGCACCACATCTGATACAGGCATGGGCTATCGCCTCATTGCCTTTCATTAATGTAACTTCCTGATTTGCCATTATTTAGTCCTCCTTCTTACGATAAACAGTGATACAGCCGTCCGGACAGACGATGGCGCACGAGGTGCAACCAACGCATGCTTCAGGTACAGCCGCCTCTACATAACGGTAACCATGCACATTGACTTTTTTCTCTGCCAATGCGATGACATGCTGAGGACACGCCTCCACACAGAGCGAGCATCCCTTGCAACGCCCGGTGTCGACTACAATAGCCCCTTTAATCTTACTCATATTCTAATTTCTTACTAATTATCTTTACCCTTGGAGTAAACAAAGCTCCTGCTGTCCACATGTCGGTTGTTATGGATTGTAGTAGTCTTTGCAATAAAAGCTCATGATATCATCCAGCATCTCCTTGGCTGCTACGGCAGGGCTCTCCGGATCGAGGGCAATGGCCTCCATATAACAGTCGAGGGCACGCTTAAAGTCACCCTGCTTGCGCCAGGCGTTACCTTGCTGATAATATTCTTCTGCTGTCATTTACTCTTTTCTTTTTAAATTTTGCTCTGCGAAATTACTAATTTTCGGCTAAGAAAAAGAATATAAGCCTAAGATTTAAACTATATTAATGTAGTTTTTCACAAAAATGCGCACACTAGAATTCAGTGTGCAATTTTTATGAAAGATGTACATTATTTCTACTAATATATCCTATAAAAACTCAATTTGCCATTTACCGCAGTTTTTTACGGTAAATGACAAACAGTACGATTCCCCTCAACAGAAGGTAGAAAATGAAGGCCAACCACAGGGCATGATTGCCCAGAAAAGGATGCAAGCCGAAGAACAGACCGAAGAACGAAGCCGAGGCTACGGCAGTAGAACAGAGCATCGACTTAGACTGTGTGATGCCTACAAAGATGCCATCGAAGACGAATGCCGACATGCCAGACAGCGGAATCAGCACAGCCCACCAGAAATATTCGCCCGATGCAGCTATCACCTGCTTATCGTTCGTGAGCAAAGAAAGGAAATTCTCGCCACCCACTATATATAATAAGGTGAAACCTACAGCCACGACAGCTCCAAAGCCCATCGTTCTTCTAACCACCTCGCGGAATGCTCCCATGTTTCGGGCTCCATAATACTTGCCGCTCAACGCCTCTGCCGCATAGGCAAAACCATCCATAAAATAAGAGAAGATGGTAAAGAGCGTCATCAGCAGCGTATTCACTGCCAGCACAATGGTACTCTCCCTGGAACCTGCCGCCGTAAAGAAGAGGTTTACCGCCACCAGACAGAGGGTACGGAGAAAGATATCCTTATTGAGCGAGAAAAACCGCTTCAGCGGTTCGGCAGCAAAGAGATGCCGGCGATAATCATACTTGCTTAACCGGCGATAATGGAAGCGATAGAACAGACATGCCATCAGGAATCCCCACCATTGGGCTATGACCGTTCCGAGCGCCACGCCTTCTACCGTCATCCCGCAGACAAAGACCAGCAGCAGGGAGGCTACGATGTTAACCACATTCTGTGTCAGAGATACCATCATCGGAATGCGCGTGTTCTGCATACCTATAAACCAGCCCGTAAATCCGTAGAGTCCGAGCACTGCCGGGGCTCCCCAGATACAGACATAACAGTATCTCCGTGCCAGTTCCACGACATCAGCTTCCGGCGACATCGCCCACAGTCCGCAGCCTATCAGCCATTTCTGAAGAACGAAGAACAGCACTCCTATCCCCACACCGATACTGAGAGAGCGCACCAGAAGCCTCAGCACCTCAGCCAAATCTCTCCTTCCCAAAGCCTGCGAAGTCATTCCGCTGGTTCCCATTCTCAGGAATCCGAAAAGCCAGTAGATGACATTGAAGAGCATCGACCCTACGGCAATGGCTCCGATATAAGCCGCATCGCCGATATGCCCGACGATAGCGACATCCACCAAACCCAAAAGCGGTACCGTGATATTGGATATTATCGACGGCACCGCTAATTGTAATATTCGTTTATTCACCTTTTTCAATTCTTAAACCTCATTTAGTTTTACTGGTATATGACCTTCAAGCTGTAACCACCTCTTTTAGAATTTAAAAATATACTCAATAAACTTACATTCATTTCGCTATTACCATCTGCTTATCAGCGAAAGCGCTACAAGCGTCAACCAAAGCTAACTGTTTGCTCCAGTTTGAGACAGGTTCCACTCTATGAGCAAAACATTTGCGCACATACACTTTTACACTTTCATTTCCAGCGGTAGCCTTAACCGTGAATTCTCCACACTCATTAGCCACCGAAGTCTCAATCTTCTTTAATGCTTCAGCAGAGACCTTATATCCTTGCGGCAACGGAATCTCTATATTCCATTCATCAACAAACGCCATCTTGCGCCAAACATCATCGATACGCTCTCGATCCTTGCCTTCTAGTTTCAACGAACTTCCTATTAACTTACCTACCGACAACAAATAGTTATTTCCAGCGCGTTTCACCATTCCATCCATCACATAATCTACATGATAAACAAAGTTAGAACTATCTCGACGGATTCCCACGCAATCTACTCCATAGTCACTGACTTGCACAGGATCGCCATCGTGATAACTACTGATTTCAGCCTTAAACGGATCTATGGCATTTTTCCGAAATTCATTGAAAGCTCCTTTTAATTCAGCAGATTCCTTCTTAGTATAACAAGAGTACGGATCTTTGTCGTCGTATTTCAAATATCGCCAATAAGCTTCAAGTTGGCTTGAACCAAAAAGCGTGTTATCAGGACTCACCAAAGACTGACCGTACATTTTCTGTTCACCCGAATAAGTTACCTTCCTACTGATATCAAGTTTAGTACCATCAAGTTTAACCACCATATCTGTAACCGACTTATTGTCTTCAGCTTGACTCACAGGTATCGTTATTTGTTCCTCGGAATCTTGCATATACGCCTTTCTTCCTTGATATATATAAGGTATCTCGGAAGCAACCTTAGGATAAGTCCCAGGGAAGTAGTACACATCAGTTCCCTTAAGGCGGAAGAACCAAGATGTAGAATTATAATTAATCAGTTTATCAACAGGCAATGCACCAAACGGAGTGGTAATGCCCATTTCTATTTCCACGCCCAATTTACGCAAATAATTAGCCACTGTATTAAAAGCCCTCTGAGAAGATCCACTACTAACATACTCAAAAGAATAAATACGGTCAGCTTTCTCCTCGGCAGACATCCCCTCTTTTTTGGCAGACTTGAAGACGCTCTTATACGTACTAGGAAGACCAGCAGGAGAATATCCCCCCTTAGACACATAAGATTTCAGCAATTTCCAATCGTCTTGCAGGATTGGTGTTACATCAGGATTGCCTCGAACACCTTTTTGGCGCATAGCATTCTCTACTACTGCCACTTTAGACTTGGTCGGGGTAATATACATCTCTATAAAAGGTGACTGCTCCAAAGGATTATACCAAATGGATGATTCTGCATCTATCGGCTTATCCATAACCATATCAAGCACTGCATTTTTGTCCTTGTCTGTGGTCTGAGTAAAATCAGGGGCACCATTCATCGTCCTATAGACGGTGGCAAGACTTTGGTCTAGCACACAGTGAACCTTGGTATAAAGGACAGGTTCGTCTTGACGAAGAACAAAATAGAAAGGATCCAGCTGTTGTTCCTGTGTATCTATTTGGTCTAGAGAAAAGACATCAATACAATCTCCCACTTCCAAACCAGGCACAGCTATCTTCTGACTCAAGTCCTTGTCATTTTTGCCTTCCTTGACATCTACATAGTCATCTAAACTTACTTCCTGTACGTTACCATTCTTCTTTATAACACGAATGCCAAGCACCGTTTGCGTTTTATGATGATATCCCCAGGTCCACTTTCTACTTTTCGTCTTGAAAGTAAACTCAGAATAATCCTTCAACGCCTTTTTGTCATTGATTTGAATTAACATACGCTCCATATCCGTACAGTCTATCTGACGAGTAAGGCGAAGATTGAGCACCAGATCAGCCGTTGCCTTACGATAATAATCCGTGCTCAACTCCCGATAATAAGATAGTATGACGGCCGAAGCATTCTTGTATCTGTCGGGAACCGTTCGTTTTTGAAAGTCAGCAGGCGTACTGCTCCAAACTTCTTGCCGCACCTTTTGCGCCAACTTCAAATAATCAGCTTTCTCGTCAGCATTCACTGACAACGTCAAGAGCTGTACCAACAGAATACTGAAGACAACTCGGATTACTTTAATCTTTCCCATAATTCAACTTTTTGACTATGAATAATACATTTAACTCATTTTTCCTTTAATACTACTTGCTCATTACAAGCTGCTCCCCAATCACTTATAATCTTATTCCAAGCAGGGATTTCGCTTCGCGGAACACGTCTGTGGTGTATTACACACTCCTTATGCATAACAATCTGATTGCCTGTTTGAGAATAAGTGCGACAAAAATCAACCCATGCAGTATGAATCTGATAAGGTGCGGGGAGACTACTGACCTCCATTTTCTCTGGAATCAAAATCTTTACATCACGTACTTCCTTGGACCGCAAGTCTATCATGTAATCGGAAACCCGTTTGGTTGTATCCACTGGAGTCAGAAAAAGGCTCTCATCGAGATTGGCATCTAAATAAACACTACCATCAACCAGTTGCCCAGCTCCCTTTTTCATAAAAAAAGCAGTGATATTCAAAGACTCATCCCGAGGACAATTTCCCGTCATCACTATATCCCCTATCTTATCCAATCGTTCATCAGCCCCCATCGCTGCCACCAAGGCCTTCTCTTTTTCATCTTGTGCCGTAGCGTCATTCCCCACTAGTATCCAAGACTTCATATCGCCCTTCCATTTAGAGTACAATTTTCCCTTTATATCGTAGTTTCCATCCTCCCCAGATTCTAAGGTTGTCTGATATGTTATAGAAGAAAAGCAAGAATCAGCAGCCAGCTCAGGTAACTTATTCATACGAAAGCTATCTGCGTCTTCTACCAAAGCCATCCTTCCTTGTATATTGTCTGGCACATAGCCTAGAGGAACATATGGATTCGTAGCATCCAGATAATATGGCTTTCCCTGATAGAAAACCGTACATATCGCATGATCAATAGATGCAATAGAAGGATTTTCCTGCAAAGAATAAGGTACATCCCATGTCCCTATATCCGTTTGACGAGCATCAAAGCCTTGCGCCTTGAGCAAGGTTTTGAGCAAAAGAGCCATAGCCTTGCAATCACCATAACGCTTACGAATAGTTTCAGCAGGTGTTGCCGGTTGATGGGCAGAAATGCCTGCTTCAAAAGCCAAATATCTGATATTCTGCTGTACCCAGGCATAAGTATTGGCTATCTTGTCATAATCGTTTTTTGCCCCTTTCTGTATCTCTCTTAGTATTTCTTCTTGATTAGGAATAGAGCAATCCACATTAGCCAACTGATGAGACCAGACAAACATATCTTGCAGACTTTGGAATGCTCCCAACACCAAGAGATGAGGAGCACTATATCCCCAAGATGGAGAATTAGGTTCTATCAGCTGTGCAGGTAAGGAATGAATCACATAAGTAAAAACGGAATCTCCCTCAGCATTACATGTAGTACTTTTCTCTATACCAGCAGGAAGATTATATTCTTTTATCCGAAACTGCCGGAAGGCTTTTGGCTTGATTACCTCTATCTTCTTATGCTCTACATAATTAGCTTCACACAAAGGAATCGTTGTGAAATAAATAGGATTGAGATAGGTTCGAGTAAAAGAAGCCTTCAGAGTCTTGCCAACCTTTGGAATCTGATAGCTAAAGTAGCAAATCTTGGTATCATCGTAAAAGACATTACGAGGAATGGCTGACTTGTATTGTGCATACCCCTTACACTGTGCCTTGTCCAAACGAATAAACTCTCCGTAATAAGCACATGGTTGAACTAGAGCGGAATATTGGGTTACACCATACTCATAATCCGTAGTGTTAACAACAATAGTCTTACCTGCGTCATCAGTTTTGAAGACGTATCTATCATTGCATTGCAATATATGCACATTGTCATCAGCTTTTTGAGCCGAGATGGGTTGCAAAAAAGCGAAGAGCAATACCAGCATACTATCTAAATCAGCAAGTCTGTATTGGATCATTTTTCTCATTTTCATTATACTCTGCTTTTTTTATTTATTCTGTTTGCAAAAATAAGAAAAAAAAACGAGAACAAAGGATAAGAAAAGAGATTATTTTGTTTTTCGCGTTAAAAACATATCATAATAATATAAAAAAGACAAAAGTTACCAGCTGACGATAACTTTTGCCTTTTCACTTTATATTTCTATCTTTTACATCATCATCAAACCTTATATTTCGCAGCCTGCTCCTCAATATAGGCAGCATCGCTGAAATAGTCGATACGCATAGCCTTGCGAACCTCATCCATAGTCTGGGCTGCAAACTCGCGGGCATCCTCGCTACCCTTCTTCAGGATATTGAATACCTCAGGAATATCCTGCTCAAACTCATGACGGCGGGCACGGATTGGGTCAAGCATCTTGTTGATGACGCTGTTCAGGAATTTCTTGCAGGTACCATCACCGATACCACCCTTTACATACTGGTCTTTCAACTCATCCAAAGTCTTGAACTCTGGCCAGAACTCTGCGAAGTCCTCAGGAGTAGAGAATGCCTCCAGATAAGTGAACACGGCATTGCCTTCCAGATGACCTGGCTCTTCCATGCTCATACGTGGCTCACCATTAGACATCTTCTTCACCTTCTTCCAAACGGTCTTCTCGTCATCGCTCATGTAGATGCAGTTGCCGAGACTCTTACTCATCTTCTCCTTACCGTCAGTTCCTGGAAGACGACGGCAGCAGGCAATCTCAGGAAGCAGAATCTCTGGCTCTACCAAAACAGGTGCATAAGTCTGGTTAAAACGGCGAACCAACTCGCGGGTTACCTCCAGCATAGGCTCCTGGTCCTCACCGGCAGGCACGGTTGTAGCCTTGAAAGCGGTGATGTCGGCAGCCTGACTCACAGGATAGCAGAAGAAACCGAGCGGAATGTTTGCCTCGAAGTTACGCATCTTAATCTCAGTCTTCACAGTTGGGTTACGCTGAACACGAGATACGCTGATGAGGTTCATCAAATAGGTAGTCAACTCAGCCAACTCAGGAATCATACTCTGGATATAGAGTGTACACTTCTGTGGATCGAGACCCGCAGAGAGATAGTCAAGAGCCACCTCTGTGATGTTCTGTCGAATCTTCTCAGGATTGTCGGCATTATCAGTCAAAGCCTGAACATCTGCCATGAAAACGAACATTCTGTCAAAGTCGCCAGCGTTCTGAAGTTGTACTCGGCGCTGCAGAGAGCCGATGTAATGACCCAGGTGAAGTTTACCTGTAGGACGGTCACCCGTCAATATAATCTTTCCCATTTTCTTGCAATTTATTATTATTTTTGTGCAAAGGTACAACAAAATATTGAGAAACTGCAAGAAATGGTGAAAAAATAACAAAATGAGCGGGAGAAGGAAGGGATATCTGAAAGAAAAACGGGGCACCCCTGAGGATGCCCCGCCACCAATTAAAATAATTGATTGTCGCATTATAAACTTACCGTACTACTTAGCGATCATGATCGTTACACGGTTCTCTGCGTTTTCTGCAAAAGGCTGCACACGTGCACCCTTAGATTCTTCTGTAATGCGCTCAGAAGGTATATTATATTTCTTTGTCAGCATCCAAACCACAGCAGCTGCTCGCTTGGCAGCAATGCGGTCGTTGATGACGTCATTGCCTGTACCCTTGTCAGCATAGCCGGTTACTACAACCTTTGCCTCTGTGTTCTTGTTCAGGAAGTCAACCACCTCACGGATCTTAGCGTCCTCAGCAGGGGCTATCTTGCAAGAGTTGATGTTGAAGAAGATGTCACGACGGATCTCCTCTACCTTCTTCTCTACAGGAGCTGGCTTAGGCTCTGGTTTAGGAGCAACATATTCCTGCTTAGGAGCTGGTGCCGGAGCAGGTTCCTCTACCGGTTTCTCCTTCTTGGTATAGCTCTTGCCCAGGTTGATGCGTACACCTGCCAGGGCATTGAAGTACCAGTCTGGATTATCAGCCTTCTTAGAGTTATACTTGTCGCTCAGGATATTGGCGTTTCCTTCGAGCATGATGCTCACAGCCTTGCTTACCTTGAATTCCAGATCGATACCGGCTCTTCCGTATGGACGGACCTTGGTTCCATCCCAAATATATTCCAGATTGTATGCATTCAGACTCTTCAGGGTAGCAGCCAGATTGTTTACATCATCATTGCCCCATGCCACATTCAGTCCTCCACCGGCAAATGCAGTAACATTCACCACGCGGTTAGGGTTCCAACCGCAGAGAAGATTAGATAGGTTGAACATGAAGTCAACGCCCGGAGCTACATATTTAAACTTATAGTCAGCATTGTAAGGAGTCTCACCTGCTTTAGCACGGAATCCAGCCCAGCCGCCCTTGCTCTGCCATCCATTAATCTGGAAGCGCATACCGAAAACAGGAGAGAACTGATAGCCCAAGCCCAACTGGAGGTTAGGCGAGAGCAAGTCGCCAAACTTTGCTTCACCAAGTGTATACTGAGCACCTCCCTGCAAATCTAAGAAGAAGTGCTTCTGAAACTGATACTCATTTCCTTCCTGATCTGTGTAGGATGCTTGTGCCATAGCGACTGTAGAGCCGATGGCTAACATGGCCGTAGCCATGAGCAGCTTAACTGATTTCATAATCTTGATAATTATTTGGTTATACCTTCAATTACCAGTCTGACAAGTCCATTACTGGCTGTTGACCTGATGTCAACCGTCTTACGGAAATGTCCAGTACCGTAATTCCTTCCATTATAATAAATAGTCACATATCCTGTTTTACCTGGCATGATGGGACTTTTTGTATAAGTAGCAGTTGTGCAATTGCAGGTAGCTTCTGCCGCACTAATGCTAATAGGAGCATTTCCAGTATTCTTGAATGGGAAGACACATTTCCTGATTGTACTTTTCTGAAAAGTACCAAAGTTGAATGAAGTTTTACCAAATGCTATGGTCCCTTCTTTGTCTTTAGCTTGTAACTGGCAACATGTGACGATAAGTGAAATAATAATCAGAACTAATCTTTTCATTTTTTACCTTGAGAACGTTTCTTGTCTCTCATTTCTTTGTTGTATAGATTTTGCATGGAATCTTTCTGCTCAGGGGTGATGATGGTCTTATCACCACGACGGCTATCAACCATGCACAGCCTCCATTTACCCAGATGGTCTATTGGCTTGAAATAAAAGGCAGTCTTGATTTCTGGAACATTATCATGTGCTTCCATAATAAGAGCAGTGCATTTCACTTCGTTATCATAAACCTCTTTAAACTTGATGTAGTCAATGGTATGACTCTTGATAGGAAGTGCAGACAACATGTTCTTTATACTTGCCATCTCTTCGTTGCTCAGAGGCTGTGGTTCTTCGTATACAGAATCAACATTGTTTTTATACAACATGCCTGCAGCAGAACCATAATCACCTGCTTCTGCATATTGGAAGAATGTATTAACAAGTTGAGTAACCTCAACAGAATCTTTATTGGTTAAGTTTTGCTCAAAACCAGTAAGCCCATTGTCCTTTTTAGGTTTGTCAGAACAACCAGCAAATGCTATCAACAGAAGGGCACATAAAAAAGCCCAAACGATTCCATTTAATTTCTTAACCATAATCTATCCCTTATTTAAAAGGGCAGGCATGCCGTACAGTCATGCCTGCCCTCATTTCAATATTTACTTAGTAAAAACTGAATCTTACTTTCTCTTTGCACCACCGATCTGAGTCTTCTCGATAGTTACAACAACCTCAGTCTTCAACTCACCCCAATCGTAAGTTACGGTTGCAGGAATCTTAACCTGGAATGTACCAACTGTACTACCATTGTTGCTATAAGTAATAGTACCGAAGTCCTTTGCTGCAATCTGAGCCGCTGTTGGAGCATTGAAGTTAAGCTTAATCTTGTTTGTCAAGTCACTCAACTTGTCATTCCAATTATTGTTCAAATTGGTCTTAGCATTTGGAATATCAAGAGCGATACTCTTAACACCATAGTAAGTGAAGTAGTTAGTGTTAGGAACGCGAGTACCTACGAAATTGTAACCACGCCAATCTACGAATGTAAGATTCAACTGAGCTGTAGTTGTTACACCATCAACGAACTTAGCAGTAGCATCTGTAATACTGATAGGGCGGATGAACTTAACATCAAATTCCTTATTCTCAACAGGAACATCGATGTCGCCGCACATTGTAGCTACAACCTTAACTCTTGCTGTAAGAACCTTATCCAAAGTGTTAACTTCACCAGTCTTAGGAGCATAAGCATTCAACTTCTCCTTAGCTTCCAAGCTACAACCCTTCATAGAAACAACACCTGTTGTCTTATTCAATGTAGCAACCAAATTAGCGAGAAGAGGATCAGTAAAGATCGCGTCACCAGCAGCATTTGCATAGAGACCATGACCAGTTACGAACTCATAAGTAAGAACCAACTTAGAGTTGAGACCAGCATAAGGTGCAGCCATCTCATTGACAGCAAGCTTATTGCCCTTCAATGTATTGCTGATATTGAATACGAACTCGTCGTCAGCAGCAGCAGTTATAGCACCATTCTTCAAATTATCAGTAGAACCAACAGCCTCTACGTTACCATGAATCTCTGCGAAACCAGAATTAGCATCCAACTTATTTGCACCATACCAGTAAGAAACAATCTTACTACCATTATCAAATGCAGTGCTTGGAGTCAAATTGATTTCAGATGGAGTCCAAGTGAACTTAACATAAACGTACTTGTCAGCGCTGTTTACATAATCTGGCTTAGCTACGCTTGTTGCATCAGTCTTCTTGGTGAAACGTATGTAAGTTGTAAGACTAGTCTTACCTGCCTTGAATGCAGCATAAGCCTGCTGATTATTAACAGCCCACTTAAGAACCTCTGTTTCAGTACCATTCACGTCCTGAGTTGTATGTTGAACAACACCAATCTTATTAACAGGAAGCAATGCAGTTGCGTTCAATTCAGCCTTATCAAACTGATCAAGATCCAATGCAGCGCCTTCATAGTCGTAAGTTGTCTCAAACTGAGTCTTAGACAAAGACAACTGAGCGATAATCTGCTCCTCAATATCGAACCACTTCAAATCCTGCTTCATAACGTTGTTATCACCACAATCGATGGTATAAGGAGTAGTTACAGTTGCCATAGGGAATACCTGCTGCTGATCCTGAGTATCCTTATCAGTAATCTTGAACTTCAGGTAACCTACGCTAGCAATCTTATTGTTAACAGTATCGGTCAAGATAACACGTACCAGTGGCTCACGGTTCATAGTAGCCGGATTCTGCAAGTTGTTTGCCTTTTCTGCAGAATAGCCATAAGGCTGCTGCTTACCACCTTCAGGCATCTGGGCACGCATTGTGTAACCATCGGCAGCAATAGCTGCATGAGCACTCTGCGATGTTTCATTTACACCCTTATGATAACCAATCAGTTCGAATGAATACTTGAAACCAGCCTGTTTTACAAGGTCTTCCTTAGCGTTCTTATCCCAACCTTGGCAAGCTCCACCCTGATATTTACGATCGGTATTAATCAACTCACGAAGGTCAATACCCTTATCGTCATTATATTTAAGATTAGCCTGTGCAGGATTATTAATAGCCCTCGCTGCAGTAGCATACAAGTGATTGCAAACATGAGGATCACTAGCCAAGTTCAACTGCAAATCTGTGTACGCTGTAGCTCTAACTGCTGCGAAATCAGATGTTACAGTACCGTTAACACCCTTATACTGCAATGCAAGAACAGTAACCTGATTGTCAGCAGCAATAGTCTTAACAGCATCACCATTGTACTTAGTATGAACGGTTACCATACCACTCTTAGACAAGTCAACCTTCTCTACTCTGAAGTCACGCTTTGGCTCAGTAGCACGAGTATATTTCTTATCGGCTGAAATGAAACTGAACAACTCTGCCTTATCCTCTACCTTAGCATTAGCTGGGTTCAAGAAATAAGAAGCAGTCATATCAGGAGCATAGTTGAAGAATTCTGGTGCAGTTGTAGGAGCATCAGCCGCACAATTCTTATCTGCATTAACATCCTTGTTGACTGTCTTTGGCTTGAACTTGTAAGTAGCCATCTCGAATGCTTCAATACCCTGATAATAGTACTCAGGACTGAATACAAGAGCCTTCAAATCAGTAGTCAGGTTAATTACGATCTGCTCACCAGCTTCATTCTTAACACCATTCAATGTCAGGACATCCTTAGTCCAAGTTGCGGTAATGATACCAGAAGCAAGATAAGAAACACCAGAATCATATGCATCCTTATCACCATCGCCATAAACGAAGAATGTACCGGTTTGTGGATTTGGAACATAGTACTTACCATCCTTACCAGGTGTGCCTGCAGTACCTGCAGCTCCGGCAGCACCATCAGTACCTACAGCCTTCCAATCTGTCTTTGTTTCATTCTTGTACCAGTAGCCATCGTCGCCGATCTTCCAAATGTCAGCATCCTTACCTGGAGTACCAGGAGCGCCAGCAGCACCATCAGCACCTTTGGCTCCGTCCTTACCATTTGTGATAGTGTAAGAATCACCATTACTCAAGGTAAGCTTAACACCATTTTCTACAGGGCTAACACCTGTCAGGATTGCACCCTTGTCAATTTGACCCTGGATCTTACTTACCATCTCATTCAACTTGTCAATCTGAGACTGCAAGCTGCTGATGTCATCGTCGTAATCTTTACAAGAAGTAAATGTGCTTACCGAGGCAATTGTCAATGCACCCATAAGCAGCGCGCTTAAATACTTTCTTTTCATACGGTAATAATTTATAAAGTTATACGATTTTCCTAGCCTTTCGGCAGGAAGTTATTAATTAATTCTCTAAATCGAATTAAGAGTTCCGTTTGATGAAAAGAGTCTGCACTCTTAGAAAAGTTATTTTTTCAGTTTCAAAGGTCCTCTTAGAAAAAGTTATTTTTTATCGTTCTTAAATATCGTGGCTTTTTATCGCCACTCTGTTCTTATCGTCTTTGAAATATCTCCAGCCGGGAGATTTTTTATGTTGCAAATATAAGTATTTTTTTCGAAACTTGCAAGTTTTTGAGCATTTTTTTTTCAAAAAAGGCTATTTTTCTTGTGTTTTTTATAAAATAGCCCCCATATTGGGCTTCTAACCAGTCCATTTTCCCCTTTTTTCTCCATTTTGCCCATATAAAACCTACACCTTATTATATATAGGGGAGATTGGCGGCCCTACACCTTATTATATATAGGGACCATCTAGATACGAATGTATGAGTATCTACCAGGAATGTTGTTTTCTGCAGACTACCGAAAAAAGTCCTATTTTCTTTGGTATTATTCCCAAATAGTTGTATCTTTGCACAAAATTATAAATAACACTGGAGATATGAAGCAAGATACTAAAAGAATACCTTATGGACGCAATGACTTCGTACAAATCATAGAGCAAAACAATTACTATGTGGACAAGACGATGTATTTGCCAGCATTGGAAGATGAGGCGGTAAACCTCTTCTTTATCCGTCCTCGCCGTTTTGGCAAGAGCGTATTCATCAGTATGCTCCAAGCTTATTATGATTGTAGCATGAAGGATAAGTTCAAGGGGCTGTTCGGCAATCTGTGGATTGGCAAGAATCCTACTCCCCTTCAAGGTAAATATCTGGTTCTCTATCTTGACTTTTCACAAGTAGGCGGACGTATCGACCAACTGGAAGACAAGTTTAACCGTTATTGCAAAGTGAAGCTGGATAGTTTTGTGGATGTCTACCGTCAATACTATTCGGAGGATTTTGTAAAGAAGGTCTTCGAGGCGGAAGACGCCGTAGACAAGTTGATACTTATCAACGACGAATCGAAGAAGCAGAATCTTCGTACCTATCTCATCATCGACGAATATGATAACTTCACCAACACGGTGCTCAACGAGCAGGGTGAAGGAGTGTATCGTGCCATTACCCATGCTGAGGGTTTCTATCGTGATATCTTCAAGAAATTCAAAGGTTCGTTTGAACGTATCTTTATGACGGGTGTGAGTCCTGTGACGCTCGATGACGTGACCAGCGGTTTCAACATCGGATGGCATATATCCACCAAGAAGCAGTTCAACCAGATGTTAGGCTTTTCTACAGAAGATGTCTATCAGATGTTCAACTATTATAAGGAAAAGGGCGAAATTGCAGCCAATGCCAACATTGATGACATTGTTAACGAGATGAAACCCTGGTATGATAACTATTGCTTCTCGAAGAGTGCCTTGACATCTCAAAGTAAGATCTTCAACTGCGATATGGTGTTCTATTATCTGCGCAACTATCTGAGCTCGGGCAAGGGACCTGAAGAGATGATAGACCCTAACACCAAGACCGACTATAACAAGATGAAAAAGCTCATCCAGCTCGACAAGCTAGATGGCGACCGAAAGGGCGTGATTCGCACGATTGCCGAGAAAGGAGAGATTGTGACTACACTCTATGACACCTTCCCTGCAAGAATGATAACAGACCCGCAGGTATTTCCAAGCCTGCTGTTTTATTATGGCATGCTTACCATCAAGGCTACGAGAGGAGCAAAGCTTATACTCGGAATTCCGAACAACAATGTGCGCAAGCAATATTATGAATATCTGATAGAACTCATGGATGCAAAAGCCTATGTCAATGTAAACAAGCTTACAGACTATTACTACGACATGGCATATGAAGGCAAGTGGCATGAAGCCTTGCAATACATGGCAGATTCTTATGCCAAGATTTCGTCCGTGCGTGACGGAATAGAGGCAGAACGTAACATGCAGGGATTCTTTATGGCATATCTCAGTCTGAATGATTACTATTATACTGCGCCAGAACTGGAGTTAAGTCATGGGTATTGTGATTTCTTCTTATTGCCAGACCTTACGCATTATGAGGCTAAACATAGCTATATCATAGAACTGAAGATGCTGCCGAAGAAAGATTTCAATGTAATTTCCAAAGGGGAAAGCAAGACGAAAGCCGAACTGCAATGGGACGAGGCTGTGGAGCAAATCAACCGATATGCTGCAGCCCCAAGAGTAGAAGCTCTAAGGCAGGGGACTCAACTGCATAAAATCATCATGCAATTTGAGGGTTGGAAACTAAAGAACATGAAGGAGGTATAAATATCCAGAGAAGAGGGTGTGTCATCAGTCCATGACGCACCTTCTTTTACTTTTAATAAAGGCTGGGCAGCAAGCCCCGAACGCCTAACAGACTAGCGAATCGTATTACACCAAGCCGCCTCATTCTGATAACTCAAGTGCTTCATTCTGATAACTCAAGTACTTCATTCAGCTAACAGAGCTACTTCGTTCAGCCAACGCAGTCATATTATTCAGCCAACGAAATTGACTCTTCCACCCAACGAAGTCGAATCTTTAACCCAACGAAGTCGAATCTTCCGCTCAGCGCAGTCGTATCTTTAACCCAGCGCAGTCGTATCTATCGACTCAATTAAGCGTATAAACTTGTTAAATGACGTACATGATTTCATCTACTTACTTAAACTGGCTGCCCATTACACCTTATTATATATACTGGCATTGATGTGAATATCGGAAAAAGCTTTGGGTAATCTAGAGATTAATCGTAACTTTGTTGGCAGTTTACTAAATTGTTATACAACAAAGCACTTCATTCAACATAATATTCACATAAAATGATACTAAGAATAGAAATTCCACAGGAACTTATTCGGCAAGATGCAGAAATCGTCATCAAAGTAAGCAACAGAAACAATGCACTGGGATATGTCATAGAGAAAGGTAGTGAACATGATGCGCAGCAAATAGCCAAAGAAGACATGAATGCCTGTCCGACGCTGGGCGAATATGTCAGGGAACTCACCCAGCGACTCTACAAGAATGGCAAATACCGGTCTGCAGATATATATATGTGCACCTTGCGCAGTTTCATGAGATTCCGGAAAGGGAAAGACCTGCTGATTAGCCAACTCGACAGCCTCATCATGGAAGATTACGAGAGTTATCTGAGAAAGAACGGTCTCACGCTGAACACCATCTCTTTTTACATGAAGCGTCTACGAGCCATCTACAACAAAGCTCTGGAGCAATATGGGCTAGAAGACCGCAAACCCTTCGCCCATTCTTTCACCAAGAACACCCCGACTGCCAAAAGAGCACTTACAGCGGAAAACATCCATCAGATAGTCGCTGCAACAACCATCACCGAGGAGGAAGCGCTGGCGAGAGATCTCTTCCTCTTCAGTTTCTACACCCGAGGCATGTCGTTCGTTGACATCGCCTTTCTTGAAAAAGGAAGCCTTAAGGACGGGCAGCTCATATACAAGAGGAAGAAAACGGGTAAAGAACTGAGAGTAGCATGGCGCCCCTGTATGCAAGAAATTGCAGACCGCCACCCTTCCCTCGACGGCAAGCATCTGCTGGGCATTGTTAACCAGAATATAGTCACCGATGTCAGGAAACAGTATCACTACCGCCAATGTAGGGTGAACAAGGCATTGCAGAAGTTTGCCCGGCGCATCGGCATGCCGATGAAAGTAACGATGTACTGCGCCCGTCACTCCTGGGCTACCATCGCCAAGGAGAAGAACATTCCCATCAGCGTGATAAGTGACAGCATGGGGCATAACTCAGAAAAAATCACCCGCATTTATCTGAAAAGTATCAACGACGATGTGATAGACAGATACAACGATATGCTTATCGAAACCATCAGTATGTAAGGGGGAGATAGAATAATTCTGCCGACGATACAGGAGAAATTACGTCACGATGTAGTTGCAGATGCGTCACGACGTGGCAACAACTACGTCCCCGACGCAGTGACAGCTACGTCGCGACGCAATTTCAGAAGCATCCTGCCCATTATCAAGTAAGGCTCTTTTGAAGTTCAAAAGAGCCTTTTTAGGATTTCAAATAAGCCTCATTTAAAGTTCAAGTGAGCCCTACTTAAACATTACGTAAGCCTCACTTCCATTTTTGGTGATAAAAAGACGAAAAAAGGGCTGTATAGAACGCAAAAAACAACGTTTTGTTCAATCAATGCATCAAGAGCCCCAATGAACAGGAAAAAAACAAAAATCAAATAAAATAACTGAATATCAGATAATTACATAGCTTTTTAGCATAATTATCGCAAAGTCGCTTACCTTGGGCGTGGCAATAGGTGGCAATAAGGTGACAATAAAAATAGGGGTTATTGCCATCATTAAACTGCTGTATACCAGCAAGTTAGTATGCGTGTGGCAAATGTGGCAATAAAATTGAGAAAAAACTTTTTCTTATACAAATATTTAGGGTTGCGATTCCATAGCATATCTCCCGGCTGGAGATATGATAAAAACAATAAGAACTGAGTGGCGATAAAAAGCCACGATATAAGAACGATAAAAAATAACTTTTCTAAGAGAACCTTTGAAAGAGAACGATAAACTTTTCTAAGAGTGCAGACTCTTTTCATCAAACGGAACTCTTATTCGATATAGAGAATTAATTAACAAGCTCACTCCCGAAAGGGCGGAGCATAACGTATAACTTTATAAATTATTACCGTATGAAAAGAAAGTATTTTAGCGCACTGCTTATGGGTGCATTGACAATTGCCTCGGTAAGCACATTTACTTCTTGTAAAGATTACGATGATGACATCGACAACTTGCAGAATCAGATTAAAGATCTTGCTAGTGCTGATCAATTGCAGCAGAAGGTAACTGAACTTCAAGGCTTGATTACCACAAACTCTACCAACATCAAGGATGTTCAGGAGGCTGTAAAGAAAGCTCAGGCTGCCGCAGAGACTGCTCAGACAACAGCTACACAGAAGGCTACTTTGGAAGATTTGAAAAAGTTGCTCGCAGAGGGAGACTATGCTTCTAAAGAGTATGTAAACAAGGCTGACGGTATCATTGAAGCTGCCCTCAAAGCTCTTGAGACTGGTAAGGTAGACCAGTTAGTAGGAGCTGTAAAAGAGGCTCAGGATGCTGCCGCTGCTGCTAAGGCTACAGCAGACAAAGCCATCGAAGAGGCTGGAAATGCTGGCGCAGCATTAGAAAAGGCTCAGGCTGCTGCTACAGCTGCACAGGAGGCTAAGGATGCACTTGCTAAACTCCAGAACTCTATCGGCGGAGGCTACTCTGAGACCACAACAGTGAAAGATGCCATCACCAGTATCGACATTTTGCTTAAGGCAGATAACACTGGTTTGGATGCTTTGAACACTCGTCTGAAAGTCATCGAGGATGCTCTGAAGAGTGGTGACGACACAACAGGTCTCGCAACAAGACTGGAAAACATCGAGTCTGCATTGAAGAACATCATCGGTCAGTTCTCTACTATGGTTACCGATGTACAGTTATTCAACATTGCACAGCCTAACTATACAGGCTTCAACCGTACCCTCAACTTCGTACAGGCTGCAGAACAGGCTAATGTATTCCCTGCAGAGGCTAACGTAGCAGACAAGCAGTTGAAATTTGAAAAGGGCAAGTATTATGCAGGTGAGGACAGCTTGCTGATCCGTGTATCTCCTGTAGATGCAGAGTTGACACCTGGCAGCATTTCACTCTTGAATTCACAGGGTAAGGAACTTGACGACATCATTGATGTGAAAGAGGTTCACAGATACAAGGAATTGCTCTATGGAAACACTCGAGCAGGTGGCGTAAACTCTGGCCTTTGGGTTGTTAAGTTCAAGGCTAAGGATTTGGGTGACAACTTCAAGGCTGCAGCTGAGACTGAAGTATATGGTCAGCCACGTTCTATCCTCTATGCAGTGGCTGTCAAGAACACATACAATACTACCGATAAGGCTGAAGAGGCTAGCACACGTCGTGTGACATCAGAGTATGGTATTGACTTGAATACAACACCAGCAGAGCCAGCTTGGGACTTCACTGTAAACGAGAATCCAGTTAGCTGGATTCACAACCGCTACGTTCAAACCGAGAGCATTGAACGCACAGACCTAACCACGGGTTACCACGCAAAGAGTTACGCTCAGGAGTTGACATGGCTTGACAACAACAAGCCTGCTACTGAGGTTATCCTCACTGGTGATGACCAGAATGCAGAAGACCGTACCGGACATTCTACCGGCGACTGGAATGATGGTGTTGACAACCGTCAGGGATACCCTATCTTAGCAGTAGAAAAGGGTCAGCCTATCACCATCGACTTCGGTAACACCGAGAGAAAGGGCATCAAGGGCTTCTATGTAACACTTGATGAGAAGTTCGCTCAGGAATCTGCTCCATCAGAGTTGAATGCATGGAACTCTTACACTTTCGAGAACGTAGGTTACAAGAACCAGCCTGCTAAGTTGTTCGAAGGCAGCAAGGGTACTATCACCATCAAGGACATGAACAATGTTAAGGGTGATGTTATCGGTTTCCGTGTACACGCTGTCAACTATGACGGTACTTTGACTGACCCAGATGGTCGTTCATTCTATGTAGCAGTAGGCGACGTGAAGACAACAAAGAATCTTGGAAATTCTGATTTGACATGGAACGAAACAAACAACAAGTTTGAATCTACAGTTGTTTTGCCAGCAGACTTCAGTTCTTACGACTTCGACGGCTATTATACTTGGCGGATTGCTGGTGCTGATGAATCTGGCAACACACCAAACTGGAATGACTTCACAGTGAAGTATTATGCAGAAGACGGCTCTGAGGTTCCTTCATTGAACAACACAGTTAAGTCAGTTAAGTTCATTTTGAATAACCCAATGGAATTCATCGATGATGCTACATACAAGGTAACCACCACATTGGTTAAGAACATCTCAACAGCTACTGCTGAGGTTTGCACAATCAATGCTTCATTCACAAAGAAGATGCCAACAGATGCTCCTACATTCAATTATCGTGATGGCTTTACCAAGAATCCTGAGTACATCATCCCAACAGGAGGCAACTACAGGGTATTGGCTTCAGGCAACAAGGGTGGTACATTCGACTTGAGAAACATCCTGATCATCAACAACAATACAACATGGAATGGTGTTGATCTCTTCGATGAAGCAAATGCAGGTGTATTCACATTCAATGTTGCTGGTGGTACTTACAACAATGGTAATCTGGACAAGGCAGAGGCTACAGGATGGAGATATATCATGGCTGTAAACAACTCTGGCGAACAGAACTTGGTTGACAACTCTACAGAGCGCACCATCAAGGCTAATTACAATTACTACGGCATCTCTAAGAGAAAGGTTAACGGCAACTGGTTCAGAGGCGACTACCCTGTTCCATCTACATCTTCTGAGAAGATTGTTTACTGCTCTTGGATGAATACATTCGAGCTCGATGTTAACAAGACTGATATGAAGTGGTCTGACAACAACAAGGTTACCTGGAAGGCAAATCCTGATCCAAGAGGAACTAAGTTGCACTTCAACAAGCTTGCTGTCAAGGTTAAAGACATCAACTTGCTCCCTGTTAAGACTGGTGTAAATGGTTCTACCATGGATACATTCTTTGCTAGCAATACACTTGCAGTAGTTGAAGGTGAGTATGGTGAAATCTGGACAACAAGTACAGACGGAAAGCAGATCAACCCTTACTTCTCTGCTTCTATTGACGCTACAGGCATCACGCTCAAACAGATTAGCCAGACTGCAATTCCTTCAGGCGTAAAGGGTGGTAAGATTAAGTTCACAGTTAAGGATTGCTTCGGCAATGTTAAGCCTATCTCATTAGACTTCCAGATTGAGTCAAATGGTGTAGACCCAGCTAGAAAGCACTAATCCGATACTAGTTACTAAGGAGTGAGAGAACTCCGCAACGTGAACAAAGAAATATTCATTGGGGGCGTTCAATTCCGGACGCCCCCTTTATTTTAAGAGCATGAAAAAATTATTATCAGGTATCATTATCTGTTTTGTCGCCCTTATCGCTTTCAATGCTTGCGGTGACAAAATCAAATCTACAAAAGTGAGTATACAGAAAATGACTGATACTACTTTTGTCAGTGTTATTGATGGGCACCATATTACCTTCGACATCAAGAAAGCAACATTCGACAACGGATTTGTCATGGCAGGTGATTCGGTTGAGATTCATTATATCGGAGCTTTGTCTGACGACCCGGTCAAGGTGGCACTCATAAAGCTAATTCCAAAGAAAGGTCATGTAGTGAATGCAGTATACAATCCTAACAAGAAGTTGGAAACTGCACCTATGTCACCAGAAGAACAAAAGTCTCTTGACGAAGGCGTGGATTTTGCCAAGAAACATCAACCAAAGAAATAAACAAGTCTTTTCATCTGTCCGCATTATAGAAGGTTATCAAAAAGTGCTTTTCCAACTATAAACTGAAACGCAGAAAGCCGTGTAACGATCATGATCGCTAGGTAGTACGGTAAGTTTATAATGCGACAACCAATTACTAAATTGGTGACGGGGCTTCCTCAGGGATGCCCCGTTTTTCGTTCACCATATATCCGTAAACTGACGCAAGTAGCTGCGTTGGCCATCTCAAGTACTTGCGAAGAGCAATGAAGCCTGTTTCGAAGGACATCGAAACAGGCTTCATTTATTTATTCTAGAATTCTGCGTTCTTTGGTGTACGTGGGAATGGAATCACGTCGCGGATATTCTGCATACCGGTTACGAAGAGAATCAGACGCTCGAAACCGAGACCGAAACCTGCGTGTGGGCATGAACCATACTTACGGGTATCGAGATACCAGTTCATATCCTTCATAGGGATGTTGCGAGCCTCAATCTCACCCATCAGCTTGTCATAGCTCTCCTCACGGACAGAACCACCGATAATCTCACCAATCTGTGGGAACAGTACGTCGGTACCCTGAACGGTCTGACCGCTCTTGCCACCGAAACCACTCTCCTCCTCGTCTATCTTCATATAGAATGCCTTGATAGCCTTAGGATAGTTGGTCATGATAACCGGGCGCTTGAAGTGCTCCTCTACGAGGAAACGCTCATGCTCTGAAGCCAGGTCATCACCCCACTCGCATGGGAACTCAAACTTCTTACCGTTGGCAATAGCCTCCTGAAGGATGCGGATACCCTCGGTATATGGAAGATGAACGAAGTCGGAATTCAATACGCCTTCCAGACGGGCAATCAGGCCCTTGTCTATCATCTTGTTCAAGAAAGCAAGATCGTCCTTACAATGCTCCAGTGCCCAACGGATACAGTACTTGATGAAGTCTTCCTCCAGCTCCATCAAACCATCCATATCCAGGAAAGCAACCTCAGGCTCTACCATCCAGAACTCAGCCAAGTGGCGAGGAGTATTACTGTTCTCTGCACGGAAGGTTGGACCGAAGGTGTAGATGGCGCCAAGTGCTGTAGCACCGAGCTCTCCCTCCAACTGACCAGAAACGGTCAGGGAAGTCTGCTTGCCGAAGAAATCATCAGAATAGTCAATCTTGCCATCCTCTGTCTTCTTCAGGTTGTAGAGGTTCTTGGTTGTAACCTGGAACATCTGACCTGCACCCTCGCAGTCGCTGGCTGTGATGAGAGGAGTATTGAAATAGAAATATCCATGCTCGTGGAAGTAGGTGTGGATAGCCATCGCCATGTTGTGGCGGATACGCATTACGGCACCAAAGGTATTGGTACGGAGACGGAGGTGAGCATACTGACGCATGTACTCGAAACTCTGTCCCTTCTTCTGCATAGGATAGTCGCTGCCGCAGAGACCGTAAATCTCGATGCTCTCGCACTGGATCTCAACACTCTGTCCGGCACCCTGGCTTTCTACCAGCGTACCTACGGCGCTGATACAAGCACCGGTAGTAATCTGACGGAGCTGATTCTCATCGACCTTTGATGGGTCGACTACTATCTGAATATTATTAATAGTAGAACCATCGTTAAGAGCGATAAAATCGACTGCTTTGCTACTACGATGAGTACGAACCCATCCCTTGACATTCACGATTGAGCCGTAGGCTGTGCTCTTGAGCAAGTCTACAACTTTAGTTCTTTTAATCTTTTCCATTGTTAATATAAAAGCTTCAAGGAGTTAAAGAAGTTAAGGAGTTAAGGAGTTAAGACAATTGTCACAAACCAAGGATTCCTACTATATAAAAACTCTCGGCTAATAAAACACTTGTCTTAACTCCTTTCAACTCCTTAACTCCTTAACTCCATATTATTTTTTCTTATTCAAAAGCACCCATGCGGAGCATGTCAACCTCCTTCTCAGTAAGGAAGCGCCAGTCACCGCGACGGAGATTTTTCTTAGTCAAACCTGCGAACTGTACACGGTCGAGCTTGGTAACACGATAGCCGAGGCTCTCGAAGATACGGCGCACGATACGGTTCTTGCCACTATGAATCTCGATGCCAACCTGTGCCTTGTCGCGATCATCAGCATACTCTACAGCATCTGCCTTGATCTCACCATCTTCCAAGGTGATACCCTCACGGATCTGATCCATATCGTGAGCAGTCAGGTTCTTATCGAGATGAACGTGATAAACCTTCTTCTTCAGGAACTTAGGGTGAGTAAGCTTAGAAGCCAGGTCACCATCGTTGGTCAAGAGAAGTACACCTGTTGTATTACGGTCGAGACGACCTACAGGATAGATACGCTCAGGACAAACATCCTTTACGAGGTCCATCACAGTCTTGCGCTGCTGAGGATCATCGCTGGTTGTAACATAATCTTTTGGTTTGTTGAGCAATACGTATACCTTCTTCTCCAAAGTTACAGGAGCGTCGTGGAACTTCACCTCATCGGTACGAAGGATCTTGGTACCCAACTCGGTAACTACCTCACCATTGACAGTTACCAGACCAGCCTGGATGAACTCATCAGCCTCACGGCGAGAGCATACACCAGCATTGGCGAGGAACTTGTTCAAGCGCAATGGCTCTGTTGGGTCGATGTTCTCCTCCTTATATTCGATACGCTTCTTCATGCTATACTTAGCATTTGGATCGTAACCAGGAGTGTGCTGACGGAAACCGCCACCACGGTTATTGCCATAGCCACCACCCTGTGGACGGCCATAACCGCCACGGTTGTTGCCATAACCACCCTGCTGAGGACGACCATAGCCGCCACCACGGTTGTTGCCATAGCCGCCACCCTGTGGACGACCATAACCACCACGGTTGTTGCCATAACCACCCTGCTGAGAACGAGACTGGTAGCCGCCCTGCTGGCGTGGCTGGTAGCCACCCTGCTGACGAGGCTGATAACCACCCTGCTCATCATTATTGTTGTAACGAGGACGATAGCCACCCTGCTGAGGACGAGACTGATAGCCTCCCTGCTGACGTGGCTGGTAGCCACCACGGTTGCTGTTACCATAACCACCACGGCTCTGATAGCTGCTGCGCTGTGGACGCTCGCTGCTGCCTGTACTCTGCAAGCCAGCACCGAAACCTTCAGGACGGAAACCGCCTTCGCTGTTACTGCTACTTCTGTCGCTGCTGTATGCGCGATGTGAATTGATACGAGGACGCTGTGTGCGACCTACTGGTCGATAACTCTTCTGATAACCACCTGCTGGGTTGTAGCCCTCACGGGTTCTCTCATTCTCAGAAGACTGATCTTGAGGTTTGTTTTCAAATTCTGAATCCATTTTCTTAAAATACTTAATAGCCTCACGGCTGGGTTAATAAATCTAATTTTTACTTATATATATGTACTAAAACTACAAAATTCCTTTGTGTATATTAGATACCTGTATAATTGCTTGGTGTGATTGCCATCAGTTCTGCCTTAACACTATCACTCACATTCAATCCCTGGATAAACTCATGAATAGTTTTCTCTGTCATGTGCTGGTTGGTACGTGTCAACGCCTTCAATGCCTCGTAAGGATGTGGATATGCCTCACGGCGAAGGATAGTCTGGATAGCCTCAGCTACAACTGCCCATGTATTATTCAAATCTTCCTGCAGTTTCTCCTCGTGAAGAATCAGTTTACGCAAGCCCTTCAATGTACTCTGGATAGCAATGACGCTATGACCGAGAGGCACACCGATGTTACGGAGTACGGTACTGTCAGTAAGGTCGCGCTGCAAGCGGCTAACCGGAAGTTTCTGTGCCAGGAACTGAAGAATGGCATTGGCTATGCCCAGGTTACCTTCACTGTTCTCATAATCGATAGGATTCACCTTGTGAGGCATCGCACTTGAGCCTACCTCACCGGCCTTGATCTTCTGCTTGAAGTAATCCATAGAGATATACATCCAGAAGTCACGGTCTAAGTCGATGATAATGGTGTTGATACGACGGATGGCGTCAAAGATAGCGCCAAGGTAGTCATAGTTACTGATCTGTGTGGTATACTGCTCGCGCTCCAAACCGAGTTTTTCGCTGACAAACTTGTTGCCGAATGCCTTCCAGTCATACTGTGGATAAGCTACATGATGAGCATTGTAGTTACCTGTAGCGCCGCCGAACTTAGCTGTAATCTTACAAGCCTTGAGAGAATTGAGCTGCTCGGTAAGACGGTAAACATAAACCATGATTTCCTTGCCCAGGCGGGTAGGTGAAGCAGGCTGTCCGTGAGTCTTAGCCAGCATAGGCACATCCTTCCACTCATCAGCATAAGTTTGAAGCTGTGCAATCAGCTCTTCTACCTGTGGATAGAAGCACTCTTCCAAAGCCTCCTTTACAGAGAGAGGCACACTTGTGTTGTTGATATCCTGAGATGTCAAACCGAAATGGATAAACTCCTTGTAAGCATCCAAGCCTCCGATCTTATCGAATTCTTCCTTGATAAAATACTCTACAGCCTTTACATCGTGATTGGTAATCTTCTCGATGTCTTTTACGCGCTGTGCTTCATTTTCGTCAAAATTACGATAAATGTCACGCAGACGTTCGAACAGCGACTTGTCGAAAGAAGCAAGCTGTGGCAAAGGTAACTCGCATAGAGTAATGAAGTATTCAATCTCTACGCGTACACGATAACGAATGAGAGCATACTCTGAGAAGTAGTTAGCGAGCTGCTCTGTTTTTCCCCTATAACGACCATCAATTGGTGATATGGCAGTCAATAAATCTAAATTCATAACAATACGTATTATATATATAGGGTGCAAAATTAATGAATTATCGTGAGAAAACAGAGAAAATAGTGATAAAATAATTTAAAAGCATAAAAAAAAGGTCTCTCAACATTTGTTGAAAGACCTTCACCATTGTGGGCGTTGACGGATTCGAACCGCCGACCCTCTGCTTGTAAGGCAGATGCTCTAAACCAGCTGAGCTAAACGCCCTTAAAAAAGTCCCTGCAACCACTAAAGTGAATCACAGGGAACACCCCCGTGGGCGCTGACGGATTCGAACCGCCGACCCTCTGCTTGTAAGGCAGATGCTCTAAACCAGCTGAGCTAAGCGCCCTTACTTTTCGTAAGCGGTTGCAAAGGTACGACTATTTTTTGGTTCCACCAAATTTTTCAGCAACTTTTTTCGTTTTTTCTTCAAAAAAGTGCATTTTCTGGTGTTTTTCCTCAATTTTCAGGGTAAAAACGGTCAGTTTTTGCATTTCAATTGCCAAAAACAGCCAACCAAGAGAAAGTACTTACGATGGGACTGCCAAACCTCTTTCAACCCCAAAAGGTACTTATTGAGAAAGAAAAGTTCTTTTTTAAGAAATTCAAAGAAACAAAAAAGGCATTCTTCACAAGGAAGAATGCCCTATTCTATTTTTATACCTTATATTATATATACAGTATAATTACTCACCAACCTGAACAGTTGCACGACGGTTGTAAGAAGCAGGTGTCAAATCCTTAACACCACCGTTTGCCTTAACTACGATATTCTCCTTAGCAACACCCAACTTAACGAGCTCATCAGCTACCTTCTCAGCACGAGCCTTAGAAATCTTCTGGTTAACAGCTGCAGAACCAGTAGCGCTGTCAGCATAACCGTTAACTACCAACTTAGCGTTGTTGTCCTTAGCATACTGAGCGAGAGCCTGTACGTTTACGAGATCCTTCTTAGAAGCAACCTTAGACTTGCCGATGTTGAAGAATACAGAAACTGGAGTAGCAACATACTCCTTAACTGCCTTATCCTCTACAGACTTCTGGTTGTTCAAGAGATTCTTCAAACGGTCGTTCTCTGCATTAGCATCGTTCAACTTAGCATTGATAGCGTCGAGTTCTGACTGATGAAGAGCATTGATAGCGTCAACATCTGGAACCTTGTTCCAAGTAGCCTTACCCAAGTTGTATGTAACACCGACCTCAACATTCAAAGAACGGTCGTGTCTTGCAATCACCTTGTCGATAGAGCGAGATGTGCTAGGCTTAGCACCTGCCAATACACCTGTGTAACCATCATAGTCGCTAGCACCTAATGCATAGTTTACATCGAGGTTGACAGCCCACTTCTTATTGATCTTGAACTCGTTCAAGATACCAACACCAACTACAGGAGCATAGCAGTTAGCGCTCATGTTACGGTTAATACCAAAACCTGCGTAAGGGATGCAATCCCAAACACGTGCCTCATTGTAACCGCAGAACATATTGCTGAGATTGAACAGAATCTGCTCGTTCAAAGTCCAGTACTTGTTTGCATTTGTCTTCTTGTCCTCAGAAACAACAGTGCGGCCCCATGCACCATTGAACTTAGTACGGAGACCAAGACCTGGTGTGAACCACTTACCTACTGCTACAGAGAAACCAAGATTGTTTCTGAACCCCTTGAATGGGCTCTTAGAGAAATCATTACCCTCTTCCTGGTTACCCCAGAAAGCAGAACCTGCAACGTTTGCCTGTACAAACCAATTGCTCCAGAAAGAATTTGTTGCAACACTATACTTTTCAGTAGTTGCTGCATCCTGAGCCATACTGCTCATTGAAACGCCAGCCAAAGCCAGCACTGCTAATAACTTTTTCATAACTTTATAATTTAACAATCAATATATATACCTTCTGAATGACTGAGCAAAGATAATACTATTTTTTGAAATAACCTTCTTTTTCATAAAAAAATTAGCATTTTATGTTAACTTTTTTAAGAAAAGAAGGCTTTTTACCATATTTTAGCCTAAAAGATGCTCAATTTCCTGCTGACGGAGGATGCAAAGCACCGACTTCCCGTCGGGCGTATAATTGACATTCTGGCAGGCAAACAAATCATTCACCAAGCCCTCCATCTCTTCATTGCTCAATATCTGTCCCTGAGGAATCGCTGCCTGGCGAGCCAGACTCAAAGCCAAAGACTGATTGATTTCATCCATGGCTGATACCCCTTTTTCTACAGCAGACGAAACCATATCCTGTACCAGTTTAAGAGGATTCAATCCTTCAAGTCCGGCAGGAACAGAATTCACAGCATAGCTTCCACCTCCCAGATCTTCCAGTTCAAACCCCATGGACTCCATTTCCGGCAGAATCTTTTCAAAGATTACCTTCTCTGACATCGGGAACTGCACCACTTCTGGAAAAAGAACTTTCTGAGAATGGAAAGTTCTGTCTGCCAACTGGCGCAAATACTGTTCGAACAAGACACGCACATGAGCACGATGCTGGTCGATAATCATCAGTCCCGACTTGACGGCAGTCATGATATACTTGCCTTTATACTGATAATGGGCAGGCGATTTCTCTGCTATGATGCTGTCAGGCGTATTCGTCTGCTGAAAATCATCAGAGAATTCCATAGTCTGCTCCATCTCCTGCACATCATCCTGATCTCTGAGTCCTTCGTAAAGCTGTTCCCATTTCTCATCCACCTGAGGTTTCGACTTAGGAACAGAGAAACCGGCTCCCATCGGTACTGCCCCCGTAGAAGAGGAAGCCTTGAACGGATTATAGCCAGGATTCAAACTGATCTTTGGCGCCGCAGTCGCTGGAGCCATCTCTGGATTAAAAACAGGAATATCCGGTTTATCTTCGGTATCGAAATCTATGGTAGGCACATCATTGAACATACCAATCGACTCCTTGACTGAAGCCGAGAGTATTTGCCAGATAGCCTGCTCATTTTCAAACTTGATTTCGGTCTTTGTAGGATGGATATTCACATCAATATCCTTAGGGTCTACATCAAAATACAGGAAGTAAGGCACCTGCTCACCCTGAGGTACCAGACGGTCGTAAGCTGCCATCACAGCCTTATTGAAATAAGGATGTTTCATGTATCTCCCATTGACAAAGAAAAACTGGTGAACACCTTTCTTTCTGGCAGATTCAGGCTTACCCACAAATCCAGATACCTTGCACATGCTGGTTTCTACATTCACCGGCAAGAGTTCCTGATTAAAACGCTTGCCAAAGACATCGAGAATACGCTGACGCAAATTAGCGGCACGCAAATTGAACATCTCAGTACCATTGCTATGCAAAGTAAAGGTGATTTGGGGATTTACCAATGCTATTCGCTCGAAAGCCGTCAGAATATTGTTCAACTCTGTAGAATTGGACTTCAGGAACTTTCTACGCGCGGGTACATTATAAAATATATTGCTGACCGAAAAGATACTTCCCACAGCACAGGAGCATGGTTCCTGTTTCTCATATCGGGAACCCGAAATCTGTATCAGGGTTCCTATCTCGTCGGTAGCCTGTCTTGACTTCAGTTCAACCTGAGCCACGGCAGCTATAGACGCCAAAGCTTCGCCACGGAAGCCCATGGTACGAAGCGCAAACAAATCGTCAGCCTTACGGATCTTTGAAGTAGAATGACGTTCAAAAGCCAAACGAGCATCTGTCTCGGACATACCTTTTCCATCATCTATTACCTGGATGTTGGTACGACCAGCATCGGTAACCGTGACATGGATATTCCTGGCACCCGCATCGACTGCATTTTCGACCAGCTCCTTGATAACCGAAGCTGGACGCTGAATAACCTCACCTGCTGCTATCTGATTGGCAACAGAATCAGGTAAAAGTTGAATAATATCACTCATCTCTAAATCTTAATCATATAAGAAAATGATGCTTAATAACGATCAGTCAGTTAGTTTCTGAAGCGGAGCTTCATGACGCTTAATTTTCTTGAGTTCGGTACCCTTTGATTTACCACGCCATACAAAGATATCGTTTTTATCTTTAGGACGCAAGTCTTCGAACCAGGCAAAATTACTGAGTTTATATTTTGCCGGCGGAATCTGCGTCATCGGATACATGGTAGAGGTAAACTTATTGGTCCAGATTTTCTCCATCTTCCGGCCAGGTGCCATATACATGCGCATGGTATCGGTTTCCAGATAATTCAAACCAATGAGCGAACTGTCCTTATCATCCGTCATGTAATAGATGGTCTGCACATTGCCGATAGACTCAGCCTTCTTGATTTCACCTTTCTCAAAATAAGACTTCATCTCTGAAGAACTGATCTGATTGAAATGAACACTATCCGGCATCTGCTCTACAGACAGCGCCTGTCCGATGACATGAGCGAAACGTACGGTAGAATCATTCATGAAGACCAGTATCTTCTCACCCAACAACTGACGGTTGCCATTCCATACGATAGGATCTTTATACATGGTCATACAGGAATCCTGAGAATTGAACACCAGAGAATCGCAGATGGCCTGCATATCCAGCCGATAAGCACGGACCTTAGGATAAGCATGCACCTTACGGTATACCGAATCGGTATTGATATGGAAGGTATTGATACGCATGGTATCAGAATGAACCCAAAGAGTATCTTTCTGCGAATAGTCGACAGCTACAGGATTGCGGGTGGCAAAGCCATTACCGGTTTTTTCGTTGTAACGCAGATAATCGCAAGTCAGGGAATTTTTATTTTTCTTGTCTACATAAACCACATTGCCATATCCGGTACTCTCTCCATTCTTTACATAATAGAGCGTATCACCCGTAAGCGTCTTGTCTTTATCTACAATCGTAGAGCGCCCGTAAAGCTGCGCTCTATCGGTCTTGGTATTATAATATCCATTTTCGGTCTTGACAACACTTGCACCAGATACGATTTTAGAAGGTCCTACCATGTGAGCCTTTGACTTACGGACATCATAATACAAGGTATCGGTGGTAACAACATCCTTGCCGCTACGCAACTTGACATTATAGACAAACTTTGCCTCGCGAGTTTCGGTATGATACTCACCCCAATCAGCAACCAGCTTATCCTTACCATCAATCAGCGTTCCACCGTCAAAGAAGTTTGCCATATTATACAGGCGGTCGAAATCCAAGCTATCAGTACGCAAGGTCTGCCGGCGGTGGTGCAAAACCACGTTCTTGCGTGCTCTCATCATCTGCATCTGCCCGTCATACTCTGCTCTATTACAAGTGAGCGACAAGGTATCTCCCTGCCGGTAATGAACATGTCCAAAGGCTTTTACTGAATTAGAGCCCTGATAGAAATACGCGCTGTCACAGGTAAGGTGACTACCCTGATGCAAGAAGGAAACCTTACCTTTCAATATTTGCGCATCAGGATTATTACCAAACATATCATAGTAAAGTTCATCAGCATGCAAAAGATACACACGGTCACCATGAGGACGCTTCCTTGCATGCTTCCTGGGAGCCTGCATGGCTTGCACCAAACAAAACCCAAACAGGCATAGAACCATAAATGATATGATTCTATGCCCTCTGATATGGTTATTTAATCTTTTATTTATCATTTAATCCAACCTTGATATTCAAACTTACAATCCTTATAGCGATCGTTCATACGAACATAAGTCTGCTTGATTTTATTGACTACCCAATCGTGCAAAGTCTGGGCACGCTCCTTAGCCAACACCACATCCTTCATCACCTGGAAGTCTTCGGTAATAGTAGCCCTATGACCGTCAATACGGCTTACCAGCTTAATCAAAGCACAAGTGGTTTTACCCTTGGTATTCACCATGGTAAAAGGTGCTGAAATCTCACCAACCTTCATCGTATCTACCACACGGGCAACCTCAGTAGGCAGATCCTTCATTTGGAAGCGGGAAGTTCTGGACTGATCAGGAGTAACATTGGCCATCAAACCCTTGTTGTTGCGGGTATCCTTATCATCTGACAGTGCTTCAACAGCCTGTTCAAAGGTAAACTTATTGGCACGAATATCATTACCGATAGAATCCAAACGGCCGATAGACTTATCAATCGCATCTTGAGAAACACGAGGTTTGAGCAGGATATGGCGACACTTTATCTTGTCACCACGTTTATCAATCAACTGAATGATATGGTAACCGAACTCAGACTCTACAATCTTTGAGATTTTCTTTGGATCAGTAAGATTGAATGCCACATTCGCAAACGCAGGATCCAACATACCTCTACCGATATAATCCATCTCGCCACCCATACGGGCAGAACCCGGATCTTCAGAATAAAGACGAGCCAAAGTAGCAAAAGAAGTCTCACCCTTATTCACACGGTCAGTAAATTCACGCAACTGATTCTTCACACGGTTAATCTCCTCAAGAGGGATACGTGGCTGCATGGTAAGAATCTCGACCTCTACCTCTGTAGGAACAAAAGGTATACTGTCGGCAGGTAAATCCTTAAAATATTTACGAACCTGAGCCGGCGACACCTTGATATCCTTCACCAGTTCCTGTTTCATTTTCTGAATCAGCTGCTGGTTTTTGAAATCATCATGCATCTGCTGGCGCATCTGGGTAATACTCTGCTTGCGGTATTCCTCCAACTTTTCACGAGAACCAATCATGGAAACCCAACTGTTGATCTGCTCGTCGATACCATTCATTACTTCAGACTCAGAAACTTCGATACTATCGATAGCAGCCTGATGGAGAAAAAGTTTCTGAACGGCAATCTGCTCAGGAATAGAACAGTCTGGGTCACCAGCATATTTGATACCTTCAGCCTCAGCCTGTAAACGGGTTACCTCAACGTCAGACTTCAGGATAGCCTCATCGCCGACAACCCAAATCACCTCGTCAACCACACTACCCTCGTTGATTTTCTCCGAGTCGGCAGCAACCTGTTGCTTGACATTTGCAGAATCAGCCTCATGAGCCAAAGCACTTCGGCCTGCTCTTGTTGCACTAGCACTTATTCCTACTATCATCAGCAGGGCTATAAATGCCATTGTCATTTTATATCCAGTATTCATGTATTGTTTCTATAATATATTAATGTATATTGGGAGTGGTCAACATACTACGGAAAACCACCACTTTATATTTCTTCTTCAATTGAGCGACCCATTGCTTCTCCAACGAGTCCTGATAGTCAGCAAGTACCACATCCGGGTATTCGCCATCTTCGGGTAGAGCAACCTTGATATTCTTCTTCCGATTCATCTTCTTCAGGCGCTTCAGTTCCCATTTATATTTTTTCTTATTCTTGGCATAAAAAGCAGCCAGACCTTTTTTATCCGTGGCAGCCTTATCCCAAATATTACGCTGGCAGATTTCATTCAGCAAAAGCGTTTCCACGTACTCTTGCTGCTGATAGTTATTCTGCATATCTTCTACCTTTGCATCCGCAACATAATTTTTCTGATTACCCTCACCATGTTTATCCAGCAACTTGACGATATGATAACCAAACTCAGACATAAACGGTCTGCTAATCTCACCCTTTCTCAAGGAGAAGGCTACTTTTTCGAAAGCCTGTACAGTTTGCCCTTTTGTAAACCATGCCAAAGTTCCTCCATTGACAGCAGATCCTTTATCATCAGAATATTTCTTTGCCAAATCGGCAAAATCAGCCCCTTTACAAAGAGCCTGATAAATTGAATCGATTTTGTTTTTTACAATCTCCTGTTCTTGGTAAGAAGCTTTCTGCCCCAACCTCAACAGGATATGTGCAACATGAACACTGCCTTTATCTGGCATCGATTCGCATGCTTCAGTATCATGATACCGTTTCAATACACGCCTGATATTAGGCAAAGTATCGAGATGAGCATCCTTAGCAGCTTGCACTTTCAGCTTATAATCTACGAAGCCATCGGCAAACACCTTGACACTTTTAGAGTCAACCGTATTTCCCAAATGATTTTTCTGATAAAAGTACTCAAATTCCGACTTCTTGACTGATTGCCCATTGATAATCATAACAATAGGGTCGGTATGAGCAAAAGCAATGCTCCCCGAAAGGAGCATTGCCGCTATAAGTGCATAAAATTTCATATTTCCTAATTATATTATTCAGGACGGCTATAGTTAGGAGCCTCACTGGTGATAGTGATATCATGTGGATGACTCTCCAACACACCCGCATTTGTGATACGAGCAAACTTAGCATTGTGCAAGTTCTCTATGGTAGCAGCACCACAATATCCCATACCAGAACGCAAACCACCAATCAACTGGTAGATAACCTCCTGTACAGTTCCCTTGTAAGGCACACGACCTGCGATACCCTCTGGAACCAATTTCTTGACATCCTTGGTATCACCCTGGAAGTAACGGTCCTTAGAACCATTCTTCTGCTCCATTGCCTCCAAAGAACCCATACCACGATAGCTCTTAAACTTACGGCCATTGAAGATAATGGTATCACCAGGACTCTCCTCTGTACCAGCAACCAAAGAACCAATCATGACGCAGCTACCACCGGCAGCCAAAGCCTTCACAACATCACCTGAGTAACGAAGACCACCATCAGCAATCAAAGGCACACCTGTGCCCTTCAGAGCAGAATATACATCATAAACAGCACTCAACTGTGGAACACCCACACCGGCAACCACACGAGTAGTACAGATAGAACCAGGACCGATACCTACCTTAACGCCATCAGCACCATTCTCTACCAAATACTTGGCAGCCTCACCAGTAGCCACATTACCTACTACAACATCTACCTGTGGGAATGCAGCCTTAACCTGCTTGAGTTTCTCAACTACACCCTTAGAGTGACCATGAGCAGTATCGATAACGATAGCATCAGCACCTGCCTCAACCAAAGCCTTGGCACGATCCAATGTATCTACGGTAACACCCACACCGGCAGCCACACGAAGACGACCTTTGGCATCCTTGCAAGCCATAGGTTTATCCTTAGCCTTTGTGATATCCTTGTAAGTAATCAAACCTACCAGGTGATTCTCGTTGTCAACTACAGGGAGTTTCTCAATCTTATTCTCCTGCAAGATGGCAGCAGCAGCAATCAAGTCGGTTTGGATGTGAGTGGTAACCAAATTCTCGCTGGTCATTACCTCATCAATCTTCTTGTCCATGTGACGCTCAAAACGAAGATCACGATTGGTAACAATACCTACAAGATGATTTTCATCATCTACCACAGGAATACCACCGATATGATAATCGTGCATCATATCAAGAGCATCCTTCACTGTACTGCCACGACGGATGGTGACAGGGTCATAAATCATACCATTCTCAGCTCGCTTCACAATAGCAACCTGACGAGCTTGCTCCTCAATGGTCATGTTCTTGTGAATCACACCGATACCACCTTCACGAGCGATAGCTATCGCCATTGAAGCCTCGGTAACGGTGTCCATCGCTGCTGTAACGAATGGAACGTTCAACTCGATGTTACGAGAGAACTTGGTTTTCAACTCTACCTGTTTTGGTAGTACCTCTGAATAGGCAGGGATAAGAAGGACGTCGTCGTAAGTGAGACCGTCCATTACAATTTTATCTGCAACAAATGATGACATATTGTAACCTTTAAAAATTTATTGCGTGCAAATTTAGCAATAATTTCTCAGATAGAGTTCGCTTTTCACGAAAATCTTACCTTATTAATGCTATTTAACGTGATTAGTTGGCTTGTTCGGACAAAAACTTGATTCTGACGAGTCGAATTTCGTCTTCATTGTAGTCTTCACCCAATTCATCTTGAGCCACATTCAAATCATCTGTATCGCTCTCCATGAAGTAATCGTAGATGTCATCTACATGGTCGTCATCCACAACTTCTTCTATGAAATAATCTATATTCAACTTGGTACCGCTGTATACGATAGCCTCTATTTCGTCAAGCAATTCTGAGAAATCCAGACCTTTTGCCTCTGCCAAATCATCAAGATCAATCTGGCGGTCTATGCTCTGGATGATGCTCACCTTCAAGACAGATTTCTTTGCAACGGTTCTGACCCGTAATTCCTCAGGACGCTCTATTAAATTCTCTTCACAATACTTATTGATCAATTTACAGAATTCCTTACCATACCTTCTTGCCTTACCGGCTCCAACGCCCTGGATATTCTGCAATTCCTGCATATCTACAGGATACATCGTGGCCATCTGTTCCAGAGAAATATCCTGGAAGATGACATAAGGTGGCAGTTTATGCTTCTTTGCCACAGTCTTACGCAAGTCTTTCAATATGGCGTAAAGTGTTGAATCCAAAGCCCCTGTATTGTGCTCGTTAAGAGGAGCCCCATCAAAATCATCCGAGAACTCCTTATCGGCAACTATCATGAATGATTCAGGATTCTTGATGAAACGCTTACCTGCAGCTGTCAACTTCAAGAGGCCATAGTTCTCTACATCTTTCTTGAGATAACCAGCTATCAACGCCTGCCGGATAACAGGATTCCAAACTTTGGCATCCATATCTTCTCCAGCCCCGAATTCCTCCAGTTCATCATGTTTGTGAGACACGATATCATCTGTAGCACGTCCCTTTACAAAATCGATGATATATTCCTGACGGAAATTCTCCTTCACCGCAGCAACAGACTCCAAGACAACGAGCAACGCATCCTTCGCCTCAAATTTTTCTGTAGGATGCAGACAATTGTCACAGTTATGGCAGTTCTCCTCATGATATTCTTCACCGAAGTAATGAAGCAACATTTTCCTGCGGCAGACAGACGATTCTGCATAGGCAGCCGTTTCCTGCAACAACTGTCTGCCGATATCCTGTTCAGCAACAGGCTTGTTCTCCATAAACTTCTCCAGTTTTCTGAGGTCTTTACGGGCATAGAAGGCGATACATATACCCTCGCCTCCATCACGTCCGGCTCTACCCGTTTCCTGATAATAACCTTCCAGACTCTTTGGAATATCATAATGAATGACAAAACGGACATCAGGTTTATCTATACCCATTCCGAAGGCGATGGTAGCAACAATGACATCAATACGCTCCATTAGAAAATCATCCTGGGTTTGAGAACGGGTAGCCGAATCAAGACCGGCATGATAAGGAGCCGCCTTGATTTCATTGGCTTTCAACACCTCTGCCAATTCCTCTACTTTCTTGCGGGAAAGACAATAGATAATGCCACTCTTGCCTTTGTGCTGACGAATAAACATGATAATCTGACGATCGATATCCTTGTTCTTCTGGCGCACCTCATAATACAAATTAGGGCGGTTAAAAGAACTCTTGAATTCTTTGGCATCCATGATGCCTAAGTTTTTCTTGATATCGGTACGCACCTTATCAGTTGCGGTAGCTGTAAGCGCTATCACAGGTGCTACACCGATTTCATTAATAATAGGACGAATACGACGATACTCAGGTCTGAAATCATGTCCCCACTCAGAGATACAGTGAGCCTCATCGATTGCATAGAATGATATCTTTACAGTTTTAAGGAACTCAACATTATCTTCTTTTGTCAGAGATTCAGGTGCAACATACAGAAGCTTGGTCGTACCATTGAGAATATCATTCTTCACCTTCTCAATAGCCGACTTATTCAATGATGAATTGAGATAATGAGCTACGCCATCACTTTCACTCAAACCATTGATAACATCTACCTGGTTTTTCATCAAAGCAATCAGAGGAGAAATCACAATAGCTGTTCCCTCCATAATGAGCGAAGGCAACTGGTAACACAAACTCTTACCGCCACCTGTAGGCATCAATACAAAAGTATCATTGCCACTCATCAAATTTCTGATGATTGCCTCTTGATCACCCTTAAACGAATCGAAGCCGAAATAATGCTTCAACTGTCCTGTAAGATTAACCTGTTCTGTCATATCCACCTATTATTATATTATATATGTCTATATATACGATTAAATAGCAATCAATTGGGCAAAATGCCCAACTGATTTATGCAGTTTCCAACTGTCCGAGATGAGATTTATTCAACTGTTTCTTGGTATAGTCCAGCGTAACAGCAAATGATTTAACCTTCTCTGATGGAATCTCAAACATAGCATCCATCATCACAGCCTCTACAATTGAGCGAAGTCCACGAGCGCCCAGTTTATACTCTACCGCTTTGTCTACGATATAATCGAGAGCATCTTCATCAAACTTCAGTTTAATGCCATCCATCTCAAACAATTTCTGATATTGCTTGACAATAGAATTCTTAGGTTCAACCAAGATTTTGCGCAAAGCCTCCTTATCCAACGGATTGAGATAAGTAAGCACAGGCAAACGGCCGATAATTTCAGGTATCAAACCAAAAGACTTCAAATCCTGTGGAAGGATATACTGCATCAAATTCTTCTTATCAATCTTAGCCACATTCTGAACCGAATTATAGCCAACGACATGTGTATTCATGCGCTGAGCAATTTTCCGCTCAATGCCATCAAAAGCGCCACCACAGATAAACAGGATATTCTTGGTATCTACATGGATATAATCTTGATCAGGATGCTTGCGGCCACCCTTAGGCGGAACATTCACCATGGTACCTTCCAGGAGTTTCAGCAACCCCTGCTGTACACCCTCTCCACTCACATCACGCGTGATAGAAGGATTATCGCTCTTGCGAGCTATCTTGTCAATCTCATCAATGAACACGATACCTCTCTCTGCTGCAGCTACATTATAATCAGCAACCTGTAACAGACGAGACAAGATGCTCTCAACGTCTTCACCCACATAACCAGCTTCAGTAAACACAGTGGCATCAACAATGGTGAAAGGAACATCCAACATCTTAGCTATCGTACGCGCGAGCAAGGTTTTACCTGTACCCGTACTACCTACCATGATGATATTACTCTTTTCGATTTCTACACCATCTTCATCCTTTGGCTGCTGCAAGCGCTTATAGTGGTTATACACAGCGACAGCCAAATTGCGCTTAGCCTGATCCTGACCGATGATATATTCATCCAGGTATTTTTTGATTTCTACAGGCTTTGGCACCTCTTTGAGAACAAACTTATCCTCTCCAGCCTTAGGAGCCAAGACTCCTGTAGACTGTATGATTTCATAAGCCTGCTTAGCGCAATCTTCGCAAATGAAGCCATTGATACCCGTAATGAGCAATCTGACCTCGTTTTCTGATCTTCCACAGAAGCTACATACTTTCTTTGGCATATTATAATTATTATCTCTTCTTGCGTACCTTATTATATATACGTTTATTTACCTAAAACAATTCGTTATTTACGAACCAACACATTGTCTATCATTCCGTATTCCTTGGCTTCTTCAGCTGTCATCCAATAGTTACGGTCGCTATCAGCATAAACCTTATCATAAGGAGTATGAGAATGGTCTGAAATGATGGTATACAATTCCTTCTTCATCTTCAAGATTTCGCGAGCCTCAATCTCAATATCAGAAGCCTGACCCTGAACGCCTCCTAATGGCTGGTGAATCATGACACGGCTATGAGGCAAAGCAGAACGTTTACCCTCCTGGCCAGAAACGAGCAGCACGGCAGCCATAGAAGCAGCCATACCTGTACAGATAGTAGCTACATCGCTAGAGATAAACTGCATGGTATCATAAATACCCAAACCGGCAGTAACGCTACCACCAGGACTATTCAAATAGATAGAAATATCTTTGCCACTATCTACAGAATCCAGATACAGCAATTGCGCCTGCAATGTATTTGCGGTGTAGTCATCAATCTGTGTACCCAGAAAGATGATACGGTCCATCATCAAGCGAGAGAACACATCCATCTGAGTAACGTTCAGCTGACGCTCCTCCAAGATGTAAGGGTTCATATACTGAGCCTGTGCCTTAATAACATCATCAAGCACCATACCATTCATACCAAGATGCTTGGTTGCATATTTTCTAAAATCGTTCATATCTATATAGTATTTTACGTCTTAAACCATACGAAAAAAGAGGTTATCGACCCTTATTTCTCGTTCGGTGGAACAAAGATAATAAAAAAAGTCGATAACCTCGTATTTATTTGAAGTTTTTTTTCAAAAAAATGTTATTCCTGCATCATCTTGTTGAAATCTTCTACAGAAATCTCCTTTTCGTTGAGTTTTACAGCTGTTTTCAGAGCTGCAGCCAACTTACGATCGATAGAGCGATCTACAAGTGCATCTGTAGCGTCACCCTTCTTGAGGATTTCCTTAGCATAGTTCTCAATGTACTCCTCAGGAATGTTGTTCATACCATACTGAGCGAACTGAGCACGAGCTGCCTCCTTAGCTGTCTCCATAAGGTCATTGTCATCAATCTTGATGTTCTGAGCCTTGATGAGCTGCTCCTTGATAAGATGCCATGTCAACTCCTTGATGCTCTCAGCATAGTTCTTCTCTACGAACTCCTCGCCCTTATCCTTGTTGTTAGCCAACATGATACGCTTCAAGAGTGCATCTGGGAACTGCAATTCACCAACCTTCTTCTCGCAGTGCTCTCGAACATCGAGGATGAACTTATAATCTGAGTCGTTAACGAGCTGTGCCTGCAAGCCCTCTGCAATCTTAGCACGGAAAGCAGCCTCGTCCTTCACGTCAGTATCCTCACCGAGAACCTGCTTGAAGAGTTCTTCATTGATCTCATGCTTCTTGAAACGCTGGATTTCTGTAATCTGGAAGCTGAACTCTGACTCCAAGTCCTTAACAGCTTCACGCTCAATCTTCAGGAGTGAAGAAACCTCTGTATCGTTCTCTGGATAAGCCTTCTTAGGGTTGAATGTGATTACATCACCGAGCTTAGCATCGTTGAAGAGATTCTTCTGCTCGTCAACCTTGATGTAGCTAGGCATCAGGATGGCACCCTCTACAGTGATACCACCTTCCTTGGTATTGCCATTCTCATCAAGTTCACGCAAGTCACCCTTCAAAAGGTCATTCTCCTCGTACTTCTCAGCCTTCTCGTAGCTACCTGCACGCTGAGCGTACATATCAATCTGCTGATCGAGAATCTTATCGTCAACTGTGATGTTATAATAATCAACCTTGTCGCGACCATTGAGAGTTACCTTGAACTCTGGAGCAACAGCGATATCAAACATAAATGTGAAAGAAGTACCTTTCTCCAAGTCAGCTGGCTCCTGCTTCTCTGATGGGAGAGGCTCGCCGAGCATCTGGATATTGTTGTCCTGTACATACTTGTAAATCTGCTGACCAACGAGCTTGTTGATAGCTTCCATTTTTACAGATGGACCGAACTGACGCTTAATCATACCCATAGGAGCCTGACCAGGACGGAAACCTGGAACATTAGCCTTCTTACGATAATCTTTCAATGTCTTCTCGACATCATTCTTGTAATCTTCCTCTTCGACAACGAGGGTCAAAAGACCATTAATCTTGTCAGGATTTTCAAATGAAATTTTCATCTTGATGTTTGTTATTTTATTATTGTTAATATTTTCTTTAATTCTACAGTTTTCGTGTATAACCGCAATTGGCTTGCAAAATTACACATTTTTAATGGATATACCTAATATATAAGAGAAAAAAAATGATTTTTAACCATCAGACGCTGTTTCTTTGGCTCTTTTTTGCTCATCTATGAGCTGAAAGTCCTTCTTTCTGAGCACAAAGCTGTTACTCAGATACTTTTCGCGCACAATCTTATTCTCTGCCAATTCCTCTGGTTTGCCCTGAAAAAGGATCTTTCCTTCGAACAGCAGATAGGCTCTATCTGTAATGGTAAGAGTCTCCTGTACATTATGGTCGGTAATCAAAATACCGATATTGCGATACTTCAACTGCCATACAATATGCTGAATATCTTCTACCGCAATAGGGTCAACACCGGCAAATGGCTCATCGAGCATGATAAACTTAGGGTCTATAGCCAGGCAACGGGCTATCTCTGTACGGCGACGCTCACCTCCGGAAAGCTGGTCACCCTTGTTCTTGCGAACCTTATTGAGACGAAACTCGTTAATAAGACTCTCTAACTTCTGCAACTGATAACTACGTGGCTTTCCTGTCATTTCCAAGACAGAAAGTATATTGTCCTCCACACTCATCTTGCGGAAAACACTGGCCTCCTGAGGAAGGTATCCGATTCCCGCACGGGCACGTTTGTATACCGGAAAATCTGTAATTTCCTGATCTCCCAGAAAGACATGTCCCTCATTAGGTACAACAAGTCCAGTTGTCATATAGAAAGAAGTTGTCTTACCAGCACCATTAGGTCCCAGCAATCCCACAATTTCTCCTTGCTTCACATTGATAGAAACTCCATTGGCAACCGTTCGTTTACCATAGCGCTTCACCAATCCCTCTGTTCGCAAAACCAGAGAATCCTGATTTTGCTGTTCGTTATTGTTAATTTCGTCCATAATTAGCTAATTTGGCTGCAAAAATACTAAAAATAAAGGAAATATCGCTTATAAAATCAAAAACTATTCATAATATTGCAGTTTTTTAGAGGATTTTGGTTAATTTTGCAGCAAAATTCAGTTTTATAATAGCATGTTAATAGAAAAATGGCTTACCACCTTCGGTAAATATCTCATATTGATGGGACGTTCTTTTTCCCGTCCTGAGCGCATGCGCATGTTCTTGAAACAATACATCAAGGAGATGTCGCAATTGGGTGTTGACTCCATAGGCATCGTCTTACTGATATCCTTCTTCATTGGAGCCGTTATCTGCATCCAGATGAAATTGAACATCCAGAGCCCTTGGATGCCACGATGGGTTTCCGGCTACACCACCCGAGAAATCATGCTTCTTGAGTTCTCATCAAGTATCATGTGTCTGATTCTCGCAGGCAAAGTGGGCTCTAATATCGCTTCGGAGTTGGGAACGATGCGTGTCACCCAACAGATTGATGCCCTTGATATCATGGGAGTGAACTCTGCATGTTACCTCATTCTGCCTAAAATTCTCGGTTTGGTTACCATCATGCCATTCCTGGTTATCTTCAGTTCTGGCATGGGTATCATCGGCGCCTATGGAACAGCATATATTGGGCATATCCTACCACCAGATGATCTGACACTTGGCTTGCAACATTCATTTAACCAATGGTTTGTATGGATGAGCATCATCAAGAGCCTTTTCTTTGCATTCATCATTTCCAGCGTATCTTCTTATTTCGGTTATACAGTAGAAGGTGGATCTGTGGAGGTTGGAAAATCGTCAACCGATGCCGTTGTCAGTTCTAGTGTTTTGATTCTGTTTTCAGATGTTTTCCTTACTCAAATTCTCTCGTAAACTATGATAGAAGTTAGAAATCTCACCAAGTCGTTTGGCGACAAGGTTGTATTAGACAATATAAACGTCACCTTTGAAACAGGAAAGACTAATTTGATAATCGGACAGAGTGGTTCCGGAAAGACCGTACTCATGAAGAATCTCGTAGGATTGCTTCAGCCTACAAGTGGTGAAGTTCTTTACGATGACCGTGACTTCATCCGGATGTCAAAAAAAGAAAAAGTCCAAATGCGCCGCGAAATGGGAATGATTTTCCAAAGTGCAGCCCTATTCGACTCTCTGAATGTACTTGAGAATGTCATGTTTCCACTTGATATGTTCTCTACCATGAATTACAGGGAGCGCGTAAAACGGGCTCAGGAATGTCTTGACCGCGTTAATCTGATAGAGGCTCAGCAGAAATATCCTGGAGAAATATCGGGTGGTATGCAGAAACGAGTAGCTATTGCACGTGCCATCGTAATGAATCCGAAATACTTGTTCTGCGATGAGCCAAACTCAGGTTTGGATCCAAAGACCTCACTTGTGATAGATGAACTGCTTTCAGGCATCACCAAAGACTATAATATGACTACCATCATCAACACCCACGACATGAATTCGGTGATGGGCATTGGTGAAAACATCTGCTTTATCTACCAAGGTCATAAAGAATGGCAAGGCAACAAAGATGAAGTGATGACCTCAACAAACGAGAAACTCAACGATTTAGTCTTTGCTTCCGATCTCTTCCGCAAAGTAAAGGAGGTGGAGCTGGAAAAAGCTAAAAACAAATAAAACAGCATCGTTCAAAAAAAAGCCATCAGCCCAGAAACTGGCTGATGGCTTTTTTATTACCAAATAAATACTATCTCATTTTCCAGGCATCCTTGACCTCTACCATAGGTACCACAATCTGTTCTTTAGTACTGTCACCATACACCACTTGCAGAAAAACATCAGCAACATGATGCGCTGTATCAGCCTTTGCATTCAGTACATTCACCTTAACCATACCTTTATGTTCATCTTGCTGCTGCTCAACAAACATTTCGGCATTCATCAGCAATTGATCCTGATAGCCCTTTGGCAACCGATAAGGTTGATTGTAACCATCTACAAACTCCTTATACTTTCCCTCTAAAAGCAGATCATAATATCCCTTGGCAGCAATACCTGCAAGATAGCCAGGATCAGGTTTCTCCTCCCTACAGGAAGAAAATACCAATCCCACCATGAATATCATAAAAATCAAAAGTTTCTTCATTTTTATACACTTTGATTCTGCATTCTTCGCTTCATTTATTTACTTCTGACGAATGAAGACGTTGATAGGACAGCCATGTAATGACCAGTTCTCACGAATCTTATTCTCCAGGAAACGGCGATAGTTCTCCTTGACATACTGAGGCAAGTTTGCATAGAATACAAACGAAGGAATCGTTGTATTAGGCAACTGGGTGCAATACTTAATTTTGATATACTTACCCTTTATGCTCTGTGGAGGATATGCCTCGATAATAGGCAACATCACCTCATTCAACTTAGAAGTTCCGATATGAGCCTTACGGTTCTGGTAAACATCCTTGGCAGTTTCCAATACTCGGAAAATACGCTGCTTAGTCAAGGCTGAAGCAAAGATGATAGGAAAGTCTACGAATGGAGCCATACGCTTGCGGATAGCATTTTCAAAAGTATCAATTACCTTCTGATTCTTCTCCTCAACCAAGTCCCATTTGTTTACTACAACCACCAGACTCTTGTTATTCTTCTGAATCAACTGGAAGATGTTCATATCCTGAGTTTCGATACCACGGGTAGCATCAAGCATCAGGATGCAGACATCACTATTCTCGATGGCACGGATAGAACGCATCACCGAATAGAATTCCAAGTCTTCGCTTACCTTGTTCTTACGACGGATACCAGCTGTATCAACCAGGTAGAAATCGAAACCGAACTTATCATATCTAGTATAGATACTGTCACGTGTAGTACCTGCAATTTCTGTCACGATATTACGATCCTCACCAATAAAAGCATTGATAATACTACTCTTACCAGCATTCGGACGACCTACTACCGCAAAACGAGGAATATCTTCTTCGATTGCCTCCTCAGGATTGTCCTGAAGTTTGTCCAAAATCATATCAAGCAAATCACCAGTACCACCACCTGTAGCAGCACTGATACACTGAGGATCACCCAAGCCCAACTTGTAGAACTCAGCAGCCTGATAATACTCAGCACTGTTATCAACCTTGTTAGCAACAAGGATAACAGGCAATTTGGCACGACGCAAAATAAGCGCCACGTCCTCATCCCAATCAGTAAGGCCCGTGTTAACGTCTACCAGGAAAAGAACCAGGTCAGCCTCTTCGGTAGCAACAAGCACCTGCTTGCGGATAGCATCTTCAAAAATATCATCAGATTTTACAACCCAACCACCGGTATCAACAACAGAAAATTCTCTACCATTCCAACTGCACTTACCATACTGGCGGTCACGAGTAGTACCGGCAGTATCACTAACGATAGCGCGACGTGATTGAGTCAAACGATTAAATAAAGTAGACTTACCCACATTAGGGCGTCCTACGATAGCTACTAAATTTGCCATAAACAGTCATTATCCTCCTTCCTTTTAGGAGGTATTCAAGGATGTGGTCTCTGCATCCAAGTTAATAATTTGCCGAAGCTGACCATGCTCCGGCCCTCGCCCTTTTGGCGAGAGTCACTCCCTCGATTACATTCAGGGAGAAGGTGTTTTAGTTTATAGTTTACAGTTGATAGTTTATAGTTATTAGGGGCAGCTATCAACTATAAACTATTAACTCTTAACTATAACTATTCCGGATTATATCCAAAGGCATCAAGTTCTCGCTGAGAACTGCGCCAATCCTTATCAACTTTTACGAAAGTCTCCAAGAAGATTTTCTTGTCGAAGAACTTTTCCAGAGCCTTACGACTCTCGGTATTCACCTTTTTCAATGCGATACCCTGGTGACCGATGATGATACCCTTTTGTGAATCACGTTCAACATAAATCACAGCATTGATGTGGATACGTTTTTCATCTTCCTTAAATCGTTCCACTCTTACCTCTACAGAATAAGGAATTTCCTTATCATAATAGAGCAAAATCTTTTCTCGGATAATCTCTGAAACGAAGAAACGGGCAGGCTTGTCTGTCAACTGATCCTTATCAAAGAAAGCAGGAGATTCTGGCAAGAGTTCCTTAATGCGCTTCAAGAGCATATCCGTTCCGAATTTATTCTTCGCTGAGATAGGAAGAATCTCTGCATTAGGCAACAAAGAGTGCCATTTTTCAACAATATCACCCAACTTCTTCGGATCACTCTGATCAATCTTGTTGATGAGCAAGAGTACAGGAATCTGCATTTTCTTAACCTTTTCCAAGAATTCCATGTTCTTTTCAGGGTTTTCTATCACATCAGTCACATAAAGCAGCACATCAGCATCCGCCAATGCACTCTCAGAGAAGGCAAGCATCATCTCCTGCATCTTGTAATTAGGCTTCAAAACACCAGGAGTATCAGAAAATACAATCTGCATATCATCAGTATTCACAATACCCATGATACGATGACGGGTTGTCTGAGCCTTAAAAGTTGCAATACTAATACGTTCACCCACCAATTGATTCATCAAGGTACTTTTTCCCACATTAGGGTTACCTACTATATTTACGAAACCAGCTTTATGCATAAAAAATTGAATTTAGCAAAATTTACTATCAAGAAGTTAAGCTCTATTGTTTTTAAGCTAAAGAAACGCATCCTTACTTATTTATAGAGAAATAAGAAAGATGCGTTTCCTTATATAGATAATTATTCTATCCTATTTTTATAGATTACTTTCCGTAAGCAGCGCCATCATACGCCCACTTATAGAAAGAAGCGCCATGTACAAATCCTGCACCAAATGCTGTGAAGATGACGTTATCGCCCTTCTTCAATTGGCTTTCTGCATCCCAGAGTGCCAATGGAATTGTTGCTGCACTAGTATTTCCATAATGATCGATGTTTACAACCACCTTATCAAGTGGAATTCCAGCACGCTTGGTTACTGCCTCAATAATACGGAGATTAGCCTCGTGAGGAATTACCCAGTTCACATCATCAGCCTTCAGGTTGTTCATTTCCATGATTTTCATCACGTCGTTGCTCATATCTGTTACTGCGTAACGGAATACAGTACGACCTTCCTGATAAAGATAATGCAGACGATGATCAACTGTAAAATGTGAAGGAGGGCAAACAGAACCACCAGCCTTCATGTGAAGGAAAGGCAAACCTTGTCCATCTGTACGAAGGAATGAGTTCTGAACTCCAACGTTCTCCTCTTCAGTTGCCTCCACCAAAACCGCACCTGCACCATCTCCGAAGAGAACGCAAGTAGCACGGTCAGTGTAATCTACCAGTGAAGACATCTTGTCAGCACCAATCACAATAATCTTCTTGTATCTACCACTCTGAATCATGCTTGCAGCAACATCAAGGGTATACAAGAATCCACAGCAAGCAGCAGAGAAGTCAAATGCAAAAGCATTCTTCAAACCCAGCTTGCCGAGGACGATAGATGCTGTAGAAGGGAACTTATAGTCAGGTGTCGTGGTTGTTACAATCAATGCATCGATTGTATCTGGATCCACGCCAGTCTTCTGAATCAACTGCTTGGCAGCTTTACGTGCCAGATAGCTGGTTCCAAGACCTTCCTCTGTAAGGATGCGGCGCTCTTTGATACCCACACGGGTGGTAATCCACTCATCTGTAGTATCTACCATGCGAGATAACTCCTCATTGTTGAGGATATATTCTGGCACGTAGCCACCAACACCTGTAATTACAGCATTAATCTTACCCATTATTCAGCTGCTTCCTTAACGATTGCAACCTTACCACGATAGTAACCGCAAGTAGGGCAAACAGTGTGGTATACATAGTATGCACCACAGTTTGGGCAAACTGCCAATGTAGGAGCTACTGCCTTATCATGAGTTCTTCTCTTAAGTGTACGTGTCTTTGACTGTCTTCTTTTAGGATGTGCCATAATTTTTTAAATGTTTAAAATTTTAATTTTTATTTTTTCAATTTCAATAGAGCTTCCCAGCGTGGATCTACAGTTTCCTCTTCTTCCTCACCGCTTCGGGCGGCAGAATGCTCATTGAGCTTTTCAATCATAGCAGGGTTGCATTTTCCAGGTGCATGCACATGCTTGATGGGAATATTGAGATCTATAAATTCATAGATAAACCAAGCGACATCGAGCATTCCTTCGTTCTCGGCCACAGTCACCAGTTCATCATCCTCTGAGTACTCTTCTCCGAATTTTACGACAAGTCTGTCATCAGTCTCAATGGTTTGGTCCATATCATCCAGACAGATGTCGCATGGTATGTGAACCACTCCCTCTGTATGAAAATTGAGTTCGAAGAAGTCGTCCGTCCTATTGATAAACAGACTACTTGACAACTCGCCTCTCTGAACATCAGGAGCATCGATTGCCTCAAAATATTCATTGGTAAGCTTAAATTCCTTTTCGGTTATACCTTGAGGTAAAGCTTTCAAATCAATCTTAAAAGAATCTATGTTACACATATTCAATATATACTATATTGTTTCGGGCTGCAAAGTTACAAATAATTTTTGAGATAAAATAATTTTTTATGTAAAAATCACTAAAATCACTCATTATTAATTGATTATTCTTTCTTTAACTCGATTCTGAAGGTGGTTCCATGCCCAATTTCGGTACTTTTCACCCATATTTTACCATGATGATATTCTTCTACGATTCGCTTAGCTAGTGATAAACCTAAGCCCCAACCTCGTTTTTTGGTTGTAAAACCAGGACGGAACACATTCTTCAAATCCTTCTTTCTAATACCATTTCCAGTATCTGAAACTTCTATAATAGCTTTATCATCCGTCTCTTCCACATGGAGCGTAATCTGTCCACCTTTTACTCCCATAGCATCAACAGCATTCTTCGATAGATTTTCTATCACCCATTCAAAGAGAGAAGCATTCATCTTAACAATAACATCCTGTTCAGGAATTTCCTTCACCATTTTAACATTCTTCGATGTTCGACGATCCATGTAGTCTATAACATGATTCATCACTTCGTTCAAACTGGCAGGAACTGGTTCTGGCAAGGCACCGATCTTTGAGAAACGGTCTGCTATCAGTTGTAAACGCTGAATATCCTTGTTCATTTCAGGAATGAGATCATCGTCGGGATAATTCATTTTCAGAATTTCAATCCAAGCCATCAGACTGGAAATAGGAGTACCCAACTGATGAGCAGTTTCTTTAGACAACCCCACCCACACCTTATTCTGTTCCGCTCTTTTGGAAGTAAGCAAAGCAAAGATGGCTATAACCACAAAAAGCATGACTACCCCCAACTGTATATAAGGATAAGCCGACAGACGCCGTATCATAAGGGATTCATCATAGCAAACCTGAATATAGTCATGCGTTGAATCATCTAGTTCTATTTTAATATTCTTGCCTTGTTTCAAGAGTCGCTGACCGATGGCAGAAGCATAAGCCAGAGAATCAGCATAATCTTTCCCTTCCACATCAACGTTACGAAAAGTCTGAGCATGGTTTTCAGAATCCATCACGATAACCGGAATAGAATTATTTTCATTGATAACCTTCAATACCAAGTTCAAGTCAGTATTCTCATCTGCTTTATTAAGCGTACGCATAGCTTCAGCCCAAACCGCCATACGGTTGCGTTCCTCGTCAGCTAAATCACGAACCAGAAAATGGGACACAACAAGAGAGGCGACAGCAATAAACACTGCCGCTATCACCAGAAAAATCTTCACCTGTCGTATTCTATCGGTCCAAATCATGTTGCAAAGATAATAAAAATCCGTGTAATCCACATCATCTGCTGATAAAAAAAATTTTGAGCAGATAAAAAAAACAGAAAAGCCTCAGAAATCTTTCGAAATCTGAGGCTCTTGATGAAAGGAGGCGGCTACCTACTCTCCCGCATTGCATTGCAGTACCATCGGCGCAAGT